>Ga0255336_100083_pt1 | contig 227906 bp, 207 predicted proteins | sample MeOH1_35cm_T3_17_FD_189102 | JGI IMG/M metagenome (GOLD analysis project Ga0255336, IMG submission 189102) | Sandy soil microbial communities from University of British Columbia, Vancouver, Canada - MeOH1_35cm_T3_179 | ecosystem: Engineered > Artificial ecosystem > Sand microcosm > Unclassified... | reverse complement strand
CGGCGCCCAGGTAAAGTTGCCCTCGTCGCCGTCATGCGAAAGATGCTCGTCATCCTCAACGCCATCGCCAGAGACCAGCAACCATGCAAAGCCGCCACCTCTTGACAAAACCACGGAAGATGGCCGGACGGGGGCGAGGGCTGGTGGGGTCGCGCATTTTCAAAAGGGCGCTCAGCGCGCCCGGCCGATCGCATCGAGCAGGCGCCCGAGCCCGTCCTCGATCGCGACGGCGGCGCGGACGCCCAAGCCCGCGATCGCCCGCTCGGGCGTGCCGATCGAATGGCGGATGTCGCCGGCCCGGGCGGGGCCGTGCGCGATATCGGCCTCGATGCCGAGCTTCATGGCGATGAGGCGCGCCAAGTCGCCGATCGTGGTCGCCCGGCCGGTGCAGACATTGAAGACCCGCGCCTCGGTATGGCTCGTCTTCATGGCCGCGCGCAGATGCGCCACGACATCGGCGACATAGACGAAATCGCGGCTTTGCAGCCCGTCGCCATTGACGGTCACCGGTTTTCTCGCGGCGAGCCGGTCGGCGAAGATCGAGATCACGCCGGAATAGGGCGAGGCGGGGTCCTGTCGGGGGCCGTAGACGTTGAAGAAGCGTAAGCCCGTCGTCGGCACGCCATGGACATGGGTCGCGACCTTGCCGTGCAGCTCCGAGCCCAGCTTGTCGGCGCCGTAGGCGGTGAGCGGCCGGGTCGGCGTCGCCTCGTCGATCGGCATGCGCTCGGTATCGCCATAGACCGCCGCCGAGGAGGCGTAGACGACCGGGATCGCGGCCGCGGCGCCGCGCGGCCGGGCCGCGTCGAAGATTGTGATCGAGCCGGTGAGGTTGACGCGGTGCGTGCCCAGCCAATCCTCGTTCGAGCGCGCGACCGAGGCGATGGCGGCGAGATGGAAGCAGCCCTCGGCGCCTTCCATGGCCTCGCCGACGAGCGCGGGGCGGGTCACGTCGCCGACGATGAGCTTGGCCCGCCGGTCGAGATTCTCGCGCTTGCCGGTCGAGAGATCGTCGAGCACGACGACCTCGTGCCCGTCGGCGAGCAGGCTGTCGACCAGATGCGAGCCGATGAAGCCGCAGCCGCCGGTGACTGTGTAACGCGCCATCACCCCCCCAACCCTTGCCGCCTGTCTTCTGTAAAGCGCAAATGGCCCGGCGGGTCTACTGTCCCTTGCGTCCGATGACCACCGCGAATGTCTTCCACAGGATCGCCAGGTCGGTCGTGAGCCAGCCCCAGAAGCTCATGATGGCAAGTCCATAGGCGTGATCATACAGGACCTTGGAGCGGACATCGTCAAGCGACTCGTCATACCCCTGATTGACCTGGGCGAGGCCGGTGATGCCCGGCCGGATGCCGAAGGTGCGCTCGGTGAAGAAGGGAATGGCGTCCTCGAGCCGGTGGGTGATGCCGGGCCGCTCGGGCCGCGGGCCGACCAGCGACATGTCTCCGCGGATGACGTTGACGAGCTGTGGGATCTCGTCGAGCCGGGTCTTGCGCAGGAACAGGCCCACGGGGGTGATGCGCGGATCGTTCTTGGTCGCCCAGACCGGGCCGGTCCGCGCCTCGGCGTCGACATACATGGTGCGGAACTTGTACATCATGAACAGCTCGGTCCGGTCGTCCAGCGCCCGCCCGATGCGGAGCTGGCGGAACACGACCGGCCCCGGCGAGTTGAGCTTGATGGCGATGGCGATGGGGCCGGCGAAGAGGCCGCCGATGACGAGCCCGATCAACCCGACGCTGACGTCGAAGATGCGTTTGCAAGTTCGCGTGGCGCGAGAAATATGGGTTGGCTTGGGCAGGCTCCCGTCGATCGGCAGATCCGCCAGCCGGCGCCAGCTCTGGCCGGTCCAGAGACGGCGCGAGAGGAACAGGTAGCTCAACGAAAGCACGGCAATTCCAGCGACCGAAATCCAAACAATCATGCTGCCCAGCCAAGATTTATCGAAAGATTTCGACCTCGAACGTCGATCGGGAAGAGACTTTTTGGAAATGCGCGCCTTCCCGCATTTTCGGGTCCTGCGCCGGCCCGCTCCCCCGTCAGGCGGGGGAGCGGGCCGGTGTTGCCGCGCATTTTCAAAAAGTCTCTAAGGCCGGTAGCGCCGACCCCTTCGCCACATTGTCACGAAATCCATGATATTCTGGCATAAGGGTCGTTGAAATTTCGTTGCTTTCCTGGAGGCATGACGCCTCGTTGAGGAAGGGTCAACCGTTTCCAGGATACAATCCCTTCTCAAGCTGAGCTATAGATGCCGCCGTTGCGGGCACGGAGATCCAGGAATGCAAGTGAGCTATGTCGACCCCAACACGGTGATCCTCACCCTGGAAGGTGAGTTCGACGCGCTGGCCGTGGCAGAGGCTCGACCAATGCTGGAAGGCATCGTCACAAGTTCGGCCGCCAATGTGGTCATGGATTTTTCCAGGGTCGGCTTCCTCGATTCCTCGGGAGTCGGCTGCCTGGTCTTTTTGTTCAAGCGGCTCTATGCCGGCAAGCGCACGCTCACGCTCGAAGGGCTGCGCGACCAGCCTCAGCGGCTGATTCAGTCCTTGCGCATCGACAAGGCGATCCCGACTCGCGCCTCCAGCGCCGCCGCCTGAGCGGCAGCATCGCGGCATCCGGCGTCGAGACCTCCGCCGGGCCCAATCTTCCCGCACATCCCCGTATTCAGGTCAGTGGCTGACCTTCAGGTATTCTCGCTCTTCGGCTTGTCGATCTCGCACCGATAGGATTTGACCTGCCAGCTCGGGTGCTCGACGACATATTGCGCGCCGATCTGCTGCCCGATAATCGAGCAACCCATCAGGGTCATGTTCATTTCCTGCTCAGGCAGCAGGGGCCGCTCGTCGTGGCACTCGGCGCCGGTCGCCAAGCAATAGGTCATCACCAGCGTAATAATCATTTCCGTCCAACCCGCTCCATCGTGTGAGTGCTGTGTTGCGATGCACAGTTCGTGCCGCATCGCAACATTTCTACCGCACTGCATCACAATGTCGCGCTGGGTCGCGCCGACAAAAAAAACGCCGCCCGGTCTCCCGGACGGCGGTGTTTTGGTACTCGGTCGATGGGTTGGCGGATCAGGCGCTGCGGATCTGGGCGAGGAAATTGTCGACCTGATCACGCAGATGTGAAGTCTGCGTGCCGAGCGCTTCGGCCGCCGAGCGCACGCCCTCCGCCGCCGCGCCGGTGGCGTCGGCGCCGGTGGCGACGCCGGCCACGCTTTGCGAGACTTCCTGGGTCCGCCGGGCCGCTTCCTGGGTGTTGCGGTTGATCTCCTGTGTGGCGGCGCCCTGCTCCTCGATGGCGGACGCGATCGAGGTCGCGACCTGGCTCACCTCGCCGATCGTGCCGCCGATGCGCTGGATCGCCTCGACCGCTTCCTTGCTGACATTCTGCACGGCGTTGATCTGGGCCGAGATCTCCTCGGTCGCGCGCGCCGTCTGGTTGGCGAGCGACTTCACCTCGGACGCCACCACGGCGAAGCCCTTGCCGGCCTCGCCCGCGCGCGCCGCCTCGATGGTCGCGTTCAAAGCCAGCAAATTGGTCTGGCCGGCGATGTCGCTGATCATCTTCACCACCTCGCCGATCCGCGATGCGGTCTGCGCCAGCCCCTGCACGGTGCTGTCCGTCCGCTGGGTCTCCTCGACCGCGCGGCTGGCGATGGTCGCGGCATGGCTCACTTGCCGGCTGATCTCGTTGATCGAGGCGCTGAGCTGGGTCGAGGCGGCGGCCACGGTCTCGACGTTGGTCGAAGCGTCTTGCGAGGCGGCGGCCGCGGTGCGGACTTGGGAAGTCGTCTCCTGGGCCGTCATCGACAAATCTTCGGAGGTCTTGCTCATCTGGGTCGAGGCCCCGCCCAGCGCCGTCAGCGCCGTGCGCATCTCGCGTTCGAACGAGACGATCGAGGCTTCAATCGCGGTCTGGCGGGTTTCCGCCTGGTCGCGGCGCTGCCGCTGCTCATCCTCGATCCTGAGCTTGGCGACGGCGCTTTCCTTGAAGCTGCTGAGCGCCGTGGCGAGGGCGCCGATCTCGTCGCGACGATTGGTCAGCGGCGCCTCGGCCGTAAGATCCCCGCCGGCCAGCTTGCGCATGGCGGTCGAGATGTCGGTGAGTGGCCGGATGACGCGCCGCGTGACGGCGATCATGCTGGCGCTGGCCATGACGATGGCGAAGACGAGCAGGGCGAGCTGCAGGACGACCTCGCCGAGCGCCGCGCGATGATCGATCCGAGCGTGCTCCTTGGCCGCGTCGAGGGCGGCATCGGCGACCCCGACCAGCGTCTCGGCCCTGCCGACGGTCACGGGCGCCCATTGGTTGGCGGTCATCTCCGGCTTCTCGCCGGCGAGCATGGCCTTCACCAGCCGGCCGCGCAGAGTGGCGAATTCCGGATCGAGGAAGCCCTTCTCGGCACCGACGACCGCATCGCCGATGCTCTTCGGCAGGCTGGGATCGGCGGCGAGATCCTTGACCGCGGCCCAGGCAGTGTTCATGCCGCCCAGATTCTGCAGATACTTCTCATAGGTGTCCTGGGACATCTTGCCGGCGACGAGGCTGGTCGAGACGGCGTAGGAGGCATCGCCGCCCACGCCGCGAACCATCCAGGCCAGCTGCTTCAGCTCCATCATGCCGTCGATGAAGGCGTCGTCATGGCGGACCGTCTGGAACAGCGCCACCGACAGCTTGTCGAGCGTGGTCAGGATGGCGGATTCGATATCCCAATATTCCTTGCCCATGCCCGCGCGCCGCTGATCCTTCGGCTTGTCGAAGGCCTGCCAGGATTCGGCCTGCAGGCTCGTCAGCGTCGCCAGATTGCGCTGCAGATCGGGCAGCAGGCTCGCCTTGTCGCCGAACTCGATGCCGGCGCCGAGCTCGACGGCCCTGCGCATCGCCGGCATCTCGGAATCCTGGATCTTGTGCAGATAGGCAGCCGTCTCGCCGTCGAGCTTGTCGGAATTGTCGAGATTGCGCTGCACGGCCGAGCGGTCGCCGCGCAAGCCATGCATCGCGGTGAAGACCTGCGCGGAAGCGTCGGCCACGGCGGTGATGCGTCCGGAAACGGCGAAATGCCGCCAGGCGCTCCACGTGCTCGAAACGAGCATCAGCACCACGATGGTGGCCATCACCGCGATGACGGTCTTGAGCAGCACATTGGTCGAGAGGCGATCGAGCACGGGCGTGTCTCCAACAGAGTTGCCCTGCTTTTAAGCACGAGAATGTAAAAACGAATTTAATTTCGCAACAGATATACGACGGCATGCAAATAGTACGCTCGGCGGCGCGTATTACAGGCGTTGCGGCATTGAATGCGAAAAGCAGACCATCCAGCGCAACTTGGAAGATTCAACAAAGCCTTGTTTCGCCGATCAGATGTCCATCGAAGATAGGCGATGAAAGGCATCGGACGATCGCCTGTCCCGAATAGACCGGCGGGATGCCCTATGCTCGCCCGGCCCGGCCTGTCAGACGAGGTAGCGGCCATAAAAGCGCGACGGAAGGCATCGGGAAGCGTTAGCGCCGGATATGGTTCGCCTGAGATGGCGAGATCGTAAGGATCCGGGCTCTTGCCCAACGATCAGAGATATGTCGCAGCGCTCTCCCGTAGCGCCGCCTATGAGTTGCTTATCCAGAGCGTGGTGGATTACGCCATCTACATGCTCGATCCGACCGGTCGGGTCATGAGCTGGAATTCCGGCGCGCAGCGCATCAAAGGCTATACCGAGGCTGAGATCCTCGGCGCGCATTTTTCGCAGTTTTATACCGATGAGGACCGCGCCGCCGGCGCCCCCGAAAGGGCGCTGAAAAAAGCCGGGGAGAACGGCCGCTTTTCCACCGAAGGCTGGAGGCTCCGTAAGGATGGCAGCAGGTTTTGGGCGATGGTCGTCATCGACACCGTCTATCGGGATGGTAACTTGGTCGGCTTCGCCAAAATCACGCGCGATATGACCGAGCAGCGCGCGGCGGAGCTGGAGGTGCTGGAAAGCGAACGCCGGTTCCGCTTGCTGGTCGAGGGTGTGACCGACTACGCCATCTACATGCTGAGCCCCGAGGGAACGGTTACGAACTGGAACGCCGGGGCTCACCGCATCAAAGGCTACTCCGCTGCCGAAATCGTCGGACAGCATTTTTCTCGATTCTATACCCCGGAGGATGTTCGTGCCGGCCTGCCCGATCGTGCCTTGGCGACGGCGCGCCGCGACGGGCGCTATGATGCCGAAGGATGGCGTGTCCGCAAGGACGGATCTCGTTTCTGGGCGAGCGTCGTCGTCGACGCCATCGTCCACAAATCAGAACTGATCGGCTTTGCCAAGATCACCCGCGACCTGACCGAGCGGCGTCAGGCTCAATTCGAATTGGAGAAGTCGCGGGAGCAATTGTTCCAGTCGCAGAAAATGGAGGCCATCGGGCAACTCACCGGAGGGCTGGCCCATGACTTCAATAATCTGCTGACCGGCGTCACCGGCAATCTGGACCTGCTCAAATTGCGGATGGCGCAAGGCCGGGTCGCCGATGCGGATCGCTATGTGGAGGCCGCGCAGAGTGCCGCTGGTCGGGCCGCGGCGCTGACCCATCGGCTGCTGGCCTTCGCTCGACGCCAGACCCTCGACCCGAAGCGCGTCGACGCGAACAGGCTGGTTCTGGAGATGCGCGATTTGCTGGACCGGACGATGGGACCGGAAATCGATGTCAACCTCATCCTGTGCGATGGCCTTTGGTCGATCCTGTGCGATCCGAACCAGCTCGAGAACGCAATTCTCAACCTTTGCATCAATGCCCGGGACGCCATGCCGGGCGGCGGCACGTTGATCGTCGAGGCCACCAACAAGACGCTTCAGGAGCCCGACCTTCCCCATGGCGACTATGTGGCGATCAGTATCTCCGATACGGGAACGGGGATGGCGCCGGATGTGCTGGCCCATGCGTTCGACCCATTCTATACGACCAAACCCATGGGGCACGGGACGGGCCTGGGCCTCTCGATGGTCTATGGCTTCGCGACCCAGTCCGGCGGCCAGGTGCGCCTTTCCTCCCAAACAGGCATCGGCACCACGGCGCGCATCTATCTGCCTCGCTCCGAAGGCGAGGTTGATCCGGTCACCGTTCAGACGGCCAGGGTGCTGGCGCCGGCGCTGGAGGATGAGACGATCCTCGTGGTCGACGACGAACCGTCCGTTCGCATGTTCATCGCGGATGTCTTGAGGGATGCCGGCTACAACATCATCGAGGCCGCGGATGGGGCATCCGGGCTCAAGCTGCTGGAATCAAACGTCCGTATCGATCTTCTGATTACCGATGTCGGCTTGCCGGGCGGCATGAACGGCCGACAGATGGCGGAAGCCGCGCGGCGCGCTCGTCCCGATCTGACGACCTTGTTCATCACGGCGTATGCCGGCAAGGGAGCCGTCGGAGAGAACAAGCTCGCACCTCGCACCCATGTCCTCAGCAAGCCCTTTTCAATCGAGCGGCTGACCGCGAAAATCGCCGATCTGCTCAAGAGTTAGCTCGGTTCCCGGATCGTCCGAGCCGCTTCAGTTTCGCGTACGGGTAAAGCGCCCGATCAATCGCCGCGTATCGCCCGGATGCCAGAGTCGCGCGAAGGTTACCGGCATCGCGCCGTTCCAGGTTCGTCGCTCGACGATGAGGCAGGCGGTGTCCGGCTCGATATCGAGCGGCCGGGCGATTCCGGCGGGGGCGCCCCCGGCCGAGATGGCGTGCTCGGCCTCGGTCCAATCGATAGTGCGCAGCAACCATCGTCCCGGCGGCATCGGCTCGAATGTCTCGTCCAGCGCCTGTGGGGCCGCCGTCAGATTGATCAGCCTTTCCTCGAGCTGCACCGGCCGGTCGTCGGCGCGGTGCCGCACGGTCAGGGCGAGTAGCCCGTCCGTCGGCCCGACCGCGAGCAGGGCGCGGCGCGGATCGTCCGCCGGGACCTCGTGCCGCTCGATCAGATCGAAGCCATAGGCGCTCCCGCTCGCCTCGATTTCGGCGGCGATGTCCCAGATCTCGAAGACCGGCCGCTCCGGCGGCACGACGGCGACGACCGTGCCGGCCCGGCGCCTGCGCGCCACCAGCCCTTCGCCGGCCAGGTTGCGCAGCGCGCGATGCACCGTCATCCGCGCCGCGCCGAACCGGGTCATGAGGTCCAGCTCCGACGGCACGCGCGTGCCGGCCTGCCAGGCGCCGTTCAGGATCGGCCGGGCGATGGCGCGCTGGATCTGCTGCCAAAGCGGCCCGATGCCGTCGAGCTCCAACTCTTCATCCTTCATCGGAGCGCGTCTCCGAGCCGGGCGGCCGTCCGGCGCCAGCCTTCGAGGATCGAGGCGCGGGCCCAGTGGCGACCGGCGCTTACGACCCGTTCGCCGCCGACATAGACGGTGTCGACCGCTCGGTCGGTCGCGGCGAAGATCCAGCTATCGAGCAGCCGGTCGCCGCTTCGGCCGATGAGGGCCGCATTGTCCGGATCGAGCACGACGATGTCGGCGCGCGCGCCCGCCGCCAGCGTGCCGATGTTGCGGCCGAGCGCCTGGGCGCCGCCGGAAGCCGCCAGCTCGAACAGGCGCCGGCCGCTGGAGCCGCCTTGGGGTGCCAGCCGGTTGCGCGCCCGGTCGCGCAGTCTTTGCGCATAATCGAGCGCGCGCAGCTCGCCCGTGACCGAGATCGCGATGTTCGAATCCGTGCCGATCCCGGCCTTGCCGCCGGCCGCGAGATAGGCATCGGCCGGAAAGATGCCGTCGCCGAGATTGGCCTCCGTCACCGGGCACAGGCCGGCGACGGCGCCGGAGCGGGCGAGCGCGGTTGTCTCCGTCTCGTTCATCTGCGTCGCATGGACCAGGCACCAGCGCCGATCGACCGGCGCGTGATCGAGCAGCCATTCGACCGGGCGGGCACCCAGCACGGCGACGCTGTCCGCCACTTCCTGGCTCTGCTCGGCGATATGGAGATGAATGACGCCGTCGCCGGCGATCGTCTGGAGACGCCGCATCTCGTCCGGCGTCGCCGCCCGCAGCGAATGGGGGGCGATGCCGACCCGCGCATCCGGCAGCGGACGAACGGCCTCGCGCGCGGCCTCGACCAGCTCGGCATAGAGGTCGAGCGAGGCGACGAAGCGGCGTTGCCCGGGGCTGGGGGCGGCGCCGCCGAAGCCGCCATGGGCGTAGAAAACCGGCAGCAGGGTCAGGCCGATGCCGGTATCCGCAGCGGCGGCGGCGATCCGGCCGGCGAGCTCGCCTGCCGCGTCGTAAGGCCGGCCGTCGATATCGTGATGCAGATAATGGAACTCGGCGACGGCGGTGAAGCCCGCCTCCAGCATTTCCATGTAGGCGAGGGCGGCGATCGCCTCGACATCGTCCGGCGTCAGCACCGCGAGGAAGCGATACATGACCTCGCGCCACGACCAGAAATGATCGTCGCTCGGTCCGCCGCGTTCGCTGAGACCAGCCATGCCGCGCTGAAAGGCGTGGCTGTGCAGATTGCCGATGCCGGGAAGGGCGGTTCCCCGATGCCGGACCGCCTCTGGCGGCGGCTCCACGCCGGTCTCGATCATGGCGATGGCGCCGTCGGAAACGGTGACGAGCACCTGCTCGGCCCAGCCTTGCGCCGTCAGGGCCCGCGGAAAATAGAGCTTGCCGAGTGCCTGTGTCATCGGATTATGTATAGACAATTAGCCCCCGATCGCCAAGGTGCTTTCATGTCGATCGACTTCATTCTGACCAATGGGCGGTTCGCCACGCTTCGTCCCGGGGTTCCGGCAGCGGAGCCTGAAACCGGCCTGGCGCTCGCCTGCGTCGACGGCAACATCGCCGCTATCGGCCCGGTCGAAACGGTGCTGCGCGCGCATCCCGGCATCGAGCCCGTCGATCTCGGCGGCAGGCTGGTGACGCCGGGGCTGATCGACTGCCACACCCATCTGGTCCATGCCGGCAACCGCGCGCGCGAGTTCGAGCTGCGGCTGGCCGGCGCCAGCTATGAGGAGATCGCGCGCGCCGGCGGCGGCATTCTCTCGACCGTCGGCGCCACGCGCGCGGCCAGCGAAGCGCAGTTGATCGCCGAAGCAACGCCGCGCCTGGAAAGCTTGATCGCAGAGGGCGTCACCACCATCGAGATCAAGTCCGGCTACGGTCTCGATCTGGAGGCCGAGGCGCGCATGCTTCGCGCGGCGCGCGCGCTCGGCCAACGCCATCCGATCTCGGTCGCGACCAGCTATCTCGGCGCCCATGCCGTGCCGCCGGGCGAGACCGCCGATGCCTATATCGAGCGGATCTGCGCCGAGATCCTGCCCGCGATCGCGGCCGAGCGACTGGCCGACGCGGTCGACGGCTTCTGCGAGGGCATCGCCTTCTCGCCCGATCAGATCCGCCGCCTGTTCGTCCGGGCCAAGGCGCTGGGCCTGCGGGTCAAGCTCCATGCCGATCAGCTTTCCAATCTCGGCGGGGCGGCGCTCGCGGCCGAGTTCGCAGCACTCTCGGCCGATCATCTCGAATATACCGACGAGGCGGGCGCGGCCGCCATGGCGCGCGCGGGCACGATCGCCGTGCTGCTGCCGGGCGCCTATTATTTCCTGAGCGAGACGCGGAAGCCGCCGGTCGAGGCCTTCCGCCGCCACGGCGTCGGGCTGGCGCTGGCGACCGATTGCAATCCCGGCTCCTCGCCGCTGACCTCGCTGCTGCTGGCGATGAACATGGCGGCGACCTTGTTTCGGCTGACCGTCGAGGAATGCCTGGCCGGGGCCACGCGCGAAGCGGCGCGGGCGCTGGGGCGCGCCGATAAGGTCGGCACGCTGGAGCCCGGCAAGCAGTGTGATCTCGCCATCTGGAACGTCGAACGGCCGGCGGAGCTGGTCTATCGCATCGGCGCCAACCCGCTGCATGCCCGGATTTGGAGAGGACAATGCCAGAGCATGTGACCATCGTTCCGGGGGCCGCCGCCTATGGCGTCTGGCGCCGGATCTATCGCGGCGCCGGGATCGCGCTCGACCACGCCGCCTTCGACAAGGTCGACCGGGCGGCCGAGACCATCGCCGCCATCGTCGCGCGCGGCGAGCCGGTCTATGGCGTCAATACCGGCTTCGGCAAGCTCGCCTCGGTCCGGATCGGGCCGGAGGATCTGCAGACGCTGCAGCGGAACATCGTGCTATCCCACGCCGCCGGCGTCGGCGAGGCGCTGCCGCCGCGCGTGGTCCGGCTGATCCTGGCCCTGAAGGCGGCGAGCCTCGCTCAAGGCGCTTCGGGCGTGGTCCGGCCGACGATCGAGCGGCTGGTCGTGGCGCTGGCGCGCGGGCTGCTGCCGGTCATTCCCGGCCAGGGCTCGGTCGGCGCCTCGGGCGATCTGGCGCCGTTGGCACACCTCACCGCCGCGCTCTTCCTGGGCGAGGGCGAGATCGATCTCGGCGGCGAGCGCTTGCCGGCCGCCTCGGCCTTGGCTCGCGCCGGCCTCGGACCGCTGGCGCTCGGCCCCAAGGAAGGGCTGGCGCTGCTGAACGGCACGCAGGTCTCGACCGCGCTGGCGCTCGCCGGCCTGTTCGAGGCCGAGCGCTGCTTCCAGGCGGCTTTGGTGACAGGCGCGCTCGCGACCGACGCCGCGCGCGGCTCGGACGGGCCGTTCGACCCGCGCATCCATGCGCTGCGCCGCCAGCCGGGCCAGATCCGCATCGCCGAGAGCCTGCGCACCCTGCTTGCCGGCAGCGCCATCCGTGCCTCGCACTTGACCGGCGACGACCGGCTGCAGGACCCTTATTGCCTGCGCTGCCAGCCGCAGGTGATGGGGGCGGCGTTCGATCTCCTCGCGTCGACGGCTGAGACGCTCACGACCGAGGCCAACGGCGTCTCCGACAATCCGCTGGTCTTCGCCGAGACCGGCGAGGTCATCTCGGGCGGGAATTTCCATGCCGAGCCGGTGGCCTTCGCCGCCGATATCGTGGCGTTGGCGATCTGCGAGATGGGCTCGCTCGCCGAGCGGCGGATCGCCATGCTGACCGATGCGGCGCTCTCGCGCCTGCCGGCGTTCCTGACGCCGCGGCCCGGCCTCAATTCCGGCTTCATGCTGCCGCAGGTGACGGCGGCGGCGCTCGTCGCGGAGAACCGGCAGCGCGCCACGCCGGCGAGCGTCGATTCGATCCCGACCTCGGCCAATCAGGAGGATCACGTCTCGATGGCGACGCATGGCGCCCGGCGCCTGCTGCCGATGGTCGAGAACAGCGTCAATATCGTCGCGATCGAGCTGCTGGCCGCCGCCCAAGGCTGCGATTTCCATGCGCCGCTCGCGTCGAGCAAGCCGCTCGAGGCGGTGCGCGCCCTGCTGCGCGCGCGGGTGCCGCATCTCGAGGAGGACCGGCTGATGGCGCCCGACATCGCGGTCGCCGCCGATCTTGTCCGCTCGGGCGCCGTGGCGTCGGCGGCCGGGATGGAATTGCTGCCGGATCTGGGAGAAGAGGCATGAGCCGCATCGACAATGAGCGCGTGATCCGCGCCGCCCGCGGCACCGAGCTCAGCGCCCGGAGCTGGCTGACCGAGGCGCCTTTGCGCATGCTCATGAACAATCTCGATCCGGAGGTCGCCGAGAAGCCGGGCGAGCTCGTCGTCTATGGCGGTATCGGCCGGGCGGCGCGGAACTGGGAGGCGTTCGACGCGATCGTGGCCGCGCTCACGCGCCTCGGGCCGGACGAGACCTTGCTCGTCCAGTCGGGCAAGCCGGTCGGCATCTTCCGCACCCACGCCGACGCGCCGCGCGTGCTCATCGCCAATTCCAACCTGGTGCCGCGCTGGGCCGACTGGGCGCATTTCAACGAGCTCGACCGCAAGGGGCTGATGATGTACGGCCAGATGACGGCCGGCTCCTGGATCTATATCGGCTCGCAGGGCATCGTGCAGGGCACCTACGAGACCTTCGCCGAGATCGGAAGGCGCCATTACGGCGGCGACCTCGCCGGGCGCTGGATCCTGACCGCGGGGCTGGGCGGCATGGGCGGCGCGCAGCCGATGGCGGCGACCATGGCCGGCGCCTCCTGCCTCGCGATCGAATGCCAGCCGAGCCGGATCGAGATGCGGCTCAAGACCGGCTATCTCGACCGCCAGGCCGAGACGCTGGACGAGGCGATGGCGATCATCCGGTCGGCCAAGGAGCCGGTCTCGGTCGGCCTGCTCGGCAACGCCGCCGAGCTCTATCCCGAGATCCTGCGTCGGGGCATCCGGCCCGATGTCGTGACCGACCAGACCTCGGCGCACGACCCGATCAACGGATATCTGCCCAAGGGCTGGACGCTCGGGCAATGGCAGGAGGGGCGCGAGCGCGACCCGAAATCGGTCGAGGCGGCGGCGAAGCTCTCCATGGCCGAGCATGTCCGCGCCATGCTCGCCTTCTGGCGTCTGGGCATTCCCACGCTCGATTACGGCAATAATATCCGGCAGATGGCGAAGGAGGCCGGCGTCGACGACGCGTTCGATTTCCCGGGCTTCGTGCCGGCCTATATCCGCCCGCTCTTCTGCCGCGGCGTCGGCCCATTCCGCTGGGCGGCGCTGTCGGGCGATCCCGAGGACATTTACCGCACCGACGCGAAGGTCAAGGAGCTGCTGCCCGACCATGCCTCGCTCCATCGCTGGCTCGACATGGCGCGCGAGCGCATCCGCTTCCAGGGCCTGCCGGCGCGGATCTGCTGGGTGGGCTTGGGCGACCGCCACCGGCTCGGCCTCGCCTTCAACGAGATGGTGGCGTCGGGCGAATTGAAGGCGCCGATCGTCATCGGCCGCGACCATCTCGATTCCGGCTCGGTCGCCAGCCCCAACCGCGAGACCGAGGCGATGCGCGACGGCTCCGACGCGGTCTCGGACTGGCCGATGCTGAACGCGCTCTTGAATTGCGCGTCGGGCGCGACCTGGGTGTCGCTGCATCATGGCGGCGGCGTCGGCATGGGCTTCTCGCAGCATGCCGGCATGGTCATCGTCGCCGACGGCACGGCCGACGCGGCGCGGCGGATCGAGCGCGTGCTGTGGAACGACCCGGCCACCGGCGTCATGCGCCATGCCGACGCCGGCTACGAGGACGCGATCGCCTGCGCGCGCGAGCACGGGCTCGACCTGCCGAGCCTCGCCCTGTAGCCTCGCGCGCGAAGGGAGACGCATCATCGACGCCGCCGCCATTCCCGCCGCAGCCCAAGCGCTCCATGATGCCGGCGATGCCGAGGGCGCGCAGGCGCTGCTGCTCGAAGGGCTCCAGCGCTATCCGGAGGAGGCGTCGCTCTGGGCCGAGATGGGGTTCTTCCTGCATCGGCAGGGGCGGTTCGAGGAGAGCTGCACCTGCTTCGACCGCGCCTTCGCCTTCGGCAACCGCGATGTCCGCGTCGTCTTCGAGTTCGGCGCCGGCAAATATGCGCTCGGCCGCTACGGCGAGGCGGCGCGCGCCTTTGGCATCGTGCTGCAGAGCGAGCCCGACCATGCCGGCGCGCATTATTATCTGGGCATGGCCGAGGCCGGGCAGGGGGCGTTCGACCCGGCCATCGCCCATCTCGACCGCGCGGCCGCTCTCGACCCGGCCTCGGGCGCCGCCGACCGGCTGTGGCGGACGAAGTTCCTGGCCGGTCGTTGGCAAGAGGCCTGGGCCGACCATGACCGCATCCTCCCCGCCGATCTCGATCAGCGCTGGCGCGAGAGCCACGGCACCGGCCATCGCCATTGGCAGGGCCAGAGCCTCGACGGGCAGGAGCTGGTGGTGTTCCGCCATGGCGGCCATGGCGACATGATCCATTATCTGCGCTTCCTCGACCGCGTGCTGGCGCTGCACCCGGCGCGCCTCACGCTGATGCTGCCCGAGAGCCTGCACCGGCTGGTCGCGGCGAGCCCGCTCCTCGCCGAGCGCGGCCGAACCGAGGTCGCCCTCGTCGCCCCGGACCGGAAGCTCGAAGACCGCCCCGGCTATTTCATCTGGTTCGAAGGGCTCGCAGCATTCTTCCGCGCCGAGCCCGGCACGCTCGGCCCGTGGCAACCCTATCTCGCCGCCGAGCCCGCGCGCGTGCTGCATTGGGCCGGCCGGCTCGGCCCCCACCCGCGCGTCGGCCTCGCCTGGCGCGGCGCGCCCGGCTATCCCGAGGATCGCTGGCGCTCGATCCCGCTGGAGCAGCTTCGGCCCTTGCTGCATCTGCCCGATCTCCATTGGGTGATCCTGCAGAAGGCGCCGCTTTCGCAGGAGGAGCGGGCGATCCTCGGCGCCCTGCCGGTCACCGACCTTTCGGACGCGCTCGACGATTTCGCCGAGACGGCGGCGATCATGGCCAATCTCGATCTGGTCATCAGCGTCGACAGCGCCCCCGCCCATCTCGCCGGCGCCATGGGATTGCCGGTGCTGCTGCTCAACCGCGCCAGCTCGGAATGGCGCTGGGGCTGGAAGCAGGAGACGAGCTTCTGGTACCCGACCATGCGCATCTTCAACCAGCGGGCGCTCGGCGACTGGTCCGGCGTCCCCGCCGGCCTCGAAGACGCGCTCGCCGCCTGGGCGAGACCCGGCTAACAGCCCCGCCCATGCGTCAGCGCGCAGTCGGACGACAGCGGGTTATGCTCCAGCTGCCCGATGATGTAGAGGCAGAGCAGCAGCAGCGCCGCGAAGGCGACGAACCCGACCAGGATGGTCAGCGGATGGCTGTAGTCGCCGCTCCGCTTCTCCGCCGCCTCTGCCTTGTGCCGCTCGGCCGCCGCCTTGTCGGCGGCGACCGCTGCGTCCATCTCGGCGTGATGCCGTTTCCATTTATTGTCGGGCGGTTCGCTCATCGGCGCAGCTTCGCCGATCCGCCCGCGATTTAGAAATAATACTTCACCTCCCCGCCGAAGAAGCGCGGCGGGCCGACGATCTCCTCCAGCAGCCCGAACGGGCTGGTCAGGTCGAAGGCGTCGTTCAGATACTTGGTCCCGCTCAGATTCTTCCCGATGAACGAGACCTCCCAGCGCCCGTCGCCGGTGACGAAGGTGAGCCGGGCATCGACCAGCCAATAGCCCGCCTGCGCGATCAGCGGATCGTTGGCGGAATCGAAGAATTGCTTGCTGCGGTACGACACGGAGGTGTTGGCGTCGAGATAGGCGTCGTTCGCCAGCGGATAGCGATAATCGAACCTTTCCTCGGTCGTGAATTTCGGCGAGAGCGGGAAGCGGTTGCCGGTATATGTCGCGGCATCGGCGGTGCCCGCCCCGGCGACGAAGGTGCCGAGATAGGTGTCGAGCAGCCCGGCATTGGCGCTGATGGTGAAGTTCGCGAACGGCTTCGCCACCACCTCGAACTCGGCGCCGTCGATATGCGCCTTGGGCGCGTTGCTGAGGATGTTGATCGGCAGCCCGCCATTGGCCGGCCCCGGGATCAGATTGTAGATCTGCAGATCGTGGTAATCGTAATAGAAGCCCGCGAGATTGACCCGGAGCCGCTTGTCGAACCAGTCGGACTTGATGCCGACCTCGTAGGCGGTGATGTCCTCCGGCCGCACGGGGGTCAGCTGCGTCAGCGCGTTCGACGCGGCACTGTCGAGGAAGCCGCCATTGAAGCCGCCGGACTTATAGCCGGTGGCGACGCTGCCATAGGCGAGGATGTCCGGCGTCAGATGATAGTCGAGCGCCACCTTCCAGGAAAAGTTGCGGTTATCGAGGCTGTCCTTGAAATGATAGTTGTTCTCGAGCGGCCCGAGCTGCCCGGACGGCGCCGTCACCCCCTGGATCGCCTGGAACGCCGACGCCTCGAAGGATTTATGGTCGAAGGTGTAGCGCGCCCCGAAAGTGAGGCGCGTGCGGTCGAAGATCTCGTAATCGGCCTGGCCGTAGGCGGCGTAGGATTGCTCGATCTGGTTGTTGAGCACCACCGCCTGCTGCGCCGCCCCGTCGCCCGCCCCCGGCCCGAACAGCGAATCGGCATCGAGGAAGATGTTGATCGGCTGGTCCTGGTGCAGATGCTCGTTCAGATAATAGACCCCGCCGACCCAATGCAGCTTGTCGGTGCCGCCGGCCAGGCGGAATTCCTGCTGGATGTCGGTGGAGCTGACGCCGTAATCGATCTCCAAGAGCTGGAACGGCTCGGCGTCGCTATCCTCGGGATGGTTCTTCTTGCTGCTCTCGAAGGAGGAGATCGAGGTCAGCGTCGCCCAGCCGGCATCGTAATCGGCGCGGACCGAGCCGCCATAGGCGTCGATATGCAGGTTTCCGTCGCGATTGTAATTGCCCTTATAAAGGCTCGATGGCGGGTGATAGCCATAGGCGTCGACGCATTGCCCAGCGCCGATCTGCGCCGCACCGCACGGCGTGCCGCCGAGGAACAGCGCGTCGGTGAGCGTGCCGACCTCGTGATACTCGTCCGGCCGGCGATCGACATTGGCGCCGTGGAAATTGAACAGCAGCTTCAGTTGCTCGTCGATCCTGGCCGCCACCTGGGCGCGATACTCGGTGTCGTTGGCGCCGTTGGTGCTCTTGCCGGTGAGCTCATTGTCCATCCACCCGTCCGAGCCGTTATGGACGACCGACAGCCTGCCATCGACATCCTTGGTGATGGCGCCGTTCACCACCGTCTCGGTCTGCCAGGTGTTCCACGAGCCGAAGCTCAGATCCTCCGAGGCGAACACATCGCTCGACGGTTTGGCGGTGATGTAGTTGATGGCGCCGCCCGTGGTGTTGCGGCCATAGAGCGTGCCCTGCGGCCCCTTCAGCACTTCGAGCCGGTCGAGATCGAAGGTCTGGAAGGTCTGCCCCGCCGGCGAGGCCTGGTAGATCTCGTCGACATAGACACCGTTCGGCCCGGCATTGTTGGTGTTGTAGTCGTTCAACCCCACGCCGCGGATGGTGATGATCGGCTGGTTGCCCCGGCCCGAGGGCGTGCCGATCTGCAAATTCGGGATGAACTCGGCGATCTCGCTGCTCTCCTTGATGCCCAGCGTCTTCAGCGTCTGGGCGTCGAAGGCGCTCACTGAGATCGGAATGTCCTGCGCCGCCTGGCTGCGCTTCTGCGCCGTCACCGTGATCGATTCGATCTGTGTGGCCGCCGCCCCCACGGCCGGCGCCCCCGCCGGCGGCGTCTCGCTTGTGCTCTGCGCCCGTGCCCCTGCCGCGGCGGCGGCAAGCAAAGCCGCCCCCAGCACCGCGATCCCCCATCGCGGCGTACGAAGATCCCACCCCATCTTGTCCCCCTCGCTTGGTCTTGTCCCATCCGTCAAGGCAAGCCGGCCGCGAAACGCGGGAGGGGCGAGGGGTCGAAACAGCCGCGCGCGGCTCGTCGGACAAAATGCGCGGCGCTTGCTCACGCTCTGCTCTTCCAGGATCACGAGGCCGTGATGATGGAATGCTAGCTGTCGCTATCGAATCGCGCAATGTGAATTTTGCTATCGTTTTGGATGGATCGGCATCGACGTGGCCTTACATTGCAGGACCTACCAAATCCACTCGGACCTCCTCAGTAGGCTCTCCGATAGGTTTGATACTCTCGAAAATCATAAGGTGGACGGCTCTAGGATTGAAGAAGCTGCCTTCCGAGGAGCCAAAGATGGTGTCATATTGTCGTCATAGGTAGCAGCGTAGTTCAATAATTCAAATCGACAGACGGCAGCGATCCTCTATTGGGATAAGGTAAACTGACTGATGCGTTGGATAACTGCTACGCAGCTAGAAAACTGGGCAAGGACCCTTAATGCGAGGGACGAGCTGCCGAAAATTGTCTCGGATCTTATTCGTGCGTCCTCACCCGACGTTGCATCGATACGCTTCCCAAGCGGCGACAAGGGACAAGTTCGTGGGTTCGATGGCCACGTTGTCAGTAATGTAATGTCCTTCAATGTGCCGCAGGGGCATTCTTTGTGGGAATTCGGCGCTGGAGCAGACTATAAAGATAAAGCCAGAGCCGATTTTGAGAAAAGAACCCAGCAAATTTCTGTTGAGGACCAACGGGTCATTACTTTTATTTTTGTCTCTCCGTGGACTTGGGACAGTTCCAATTCTGATAATAAGTTAGAAGATTGGATTGCAGCTCGGAAGGCATCTTCATTTTGGAAGGACGTCCTCTACATCGATGGCGTAGCACTTGAGACCTGGTTGGAGCATCAACCGGCGGTGTCAGCCATGCATGCTCGAAAGACCCTGCAACTCTATCCGATCGATGGCATTCGTAGCACCGATGAATTTTGGACCGATTTCATCGGACAGTTTGGGCCCCCCATAACAGAGGAAGTCTTGTTGTGCGAACGCGAATCGGTCGCTCTGAAGCTTATCCAAGATCTCCTGCAGCCATCAAATGTGGTTTCTCTAGTTGCGGACTCTCCAGACGAAGTTATTGCCTTCGCGATAGCGGCGATCCGTAAGGCCGATCCTGGTATCCGCCTCTTTCTAGAAGCTCGGACGCTAGTGGTAGATTCTGCAACTGCTGGCCGTCAACTTCTTGCCGCCGGTAATTTGGTTCTTCTCCTGCGTAATGATGCCACGCGATCACCAGGACAGTTTTCGAAAACGGGGTCGTCGCTGGTTCCCTTGGGACGACAGCAGCGCGGTGCGGGAAACACCACGCTTCCCAAACCCACTGGATACGCTATGGGCGTGGCTATGCGAACGATGGGTTTAGAAGATAATCGGGCACGCACGCTGGCTCGGGGATGCGGACGCAGTTTGGCGGCGCTGGCGAGATTGATCCCGGGAGGCTCATCCAGTCAGCCCGCGTGGCTGGTGAAGGGCCAGGATCTGCTGCCAGCAATACTCGCAGGTGCTTGGGACACTTCGAATAGCCTCGACCGCGCAATTGTCGAGCAGATCGCTGGAGGCGATTCCTGTTCGCAGCTTGAGGCGCACCTTCGTGGGTTTTTGCGCGATGCCGATCCACCGTTTGATCTGGAAGGCACGATATGGAGAGTGAGGGCGCCACTAGATGCCTTTGTCCGGGTTGGCCCGCTGATTGGGCCGCGGGAAGCTGAACTGTTGCGCGCAGCCATGTCAGTTGTATTTGCGGAAATTGAGCCGGACGTCAATCCGAATGAAATCGTCACTTTCGCAACGCCAAATCCGACGCGCTACAGTGATTGGCTGAGAGAGGGGCTGGCAACGACTTTGCTTCTACTTGCCGTCTGGAGCGATCCTGCGGAAGTCAATCTCGGTGGTGAGTCTGGCCAAATGTTTGCCAACAGAATTTTGAATGAACTGCCAGGTTTAAGGACGGACCCTCGGCTCCTAACTAGCTTAAGGAACGAGTTGCCCCTTCTTGCTGAGGCCGCTCCTGACCCTTTGTTATCGGCCCTCGAGCAGATGCTTGAGGGCGGAGGGGATTTGATTCGCCCTATTTTCGATGAGGGCGAAGACTGGCTTTACTCAACATCTCATCATACTGGCCTACTATGGGCGCTGGAGACGCTGGCCTGGGATCCAAATTATTTCACGAGAGCCGTTCTAATCCTGGCTCGACTCGCTGCGATCGATCCCGGTGGTCGTCTTTCGAACCGTCCCGCAAATAGCCTTGCAGAGATCTTCGTTCTTTGGAATCCAAACACTAACGCCTCGCCCACTCAACGGTTGAGCGCACTCAACGAAATCTCAAAGATATGCCCCGATGTGGGATGGGAACTAATCCTCAGGCTTTTACCAACGCTTCATGGCGCATCGAGTCCGACAGCAAAGCCGAAGCTGCGCGAGGCTGGTGCCGCTGATCGGTCGGCAGTAACCTATCAGGAGCTGTGGGATAATCAAGCCATTGTTTCTAAACGTGCTATTGAGTTGGCTGGCGTCGATCTTGGTCGATGGATCGAGCTTGTCCCGAGAATCAGCATGTTCGCACCTTCCGAGAGATCTCTGGCTATTGCCGTGCTGGATGAAGCTCTGAGTCGCTTAGTTAGAGATGAGCGGAAAATCTTGTGGGTGAAGATACAAGACGAGATCGAACGTCATGAACGTTTCAAGGGTGCCGCGTGGGCATTGCCCGAAAGTGGTCTTACGCCATTTCGAGCATTGGCCGAGAAATACGCGCCGTCTGATCCAATTTCTTCCCTTGTTACAATGTTTAATACTTGGCCACCTGATGAATCTGACTATTTTGCAGATAAGCAACGAGCCGGCGCGGTAAAACGTCTCCACGAGGATGGCGGTGCAGTCACAATTTTGCAGCTGGCCCGCGAGGCCCGTGTCCCTCATCTCGTTGCTAAAGCCGTCAGCGGAGCAGATTTTTCCGAAGCTCAAGTTGAAGAATTACTTACCCTGAGTATCGATCAAGATCCTAAGTCTAGCTTTACATTTGGCCTGTCGGGTCTCCATAGGGTGCTTGCGGGTGCTCAACGTGCGGAAATGTGGCTTCAACGAATGTCTAAGCAAGCGGCTTCGGCCCAAGTGATAGGAGAGCTGCTTCAAGCGTGGCCTGACGGACTCGATACTTGGAGCGCTGTCCGTCGCCTTGGGCCGGAAATTGCTAAGGCCTATTGGACCCAGCGTTCGCCTCGCTACCTAAAAGGTTCTCGGACGGAATTGCTGAGGCCGCTCCTTATGTTCCTTAAATATGGGCGTGCGATAGAAGCGATTCGGTCATCGTTAGACAGGGCGGAAGAGGTTCCTACGAAATTAATACTGAAGATGCTTGAGGGAGTGATTCCACAACTCAATGCTAGGACGGCATCGTTGGATACGATGACTAATTTCTATGTAGAAAAAATGCTTCAGGTGCTAGATGTTCGATCTGATGTTACCGATGACCAAATAGCCACGCTCGAATATCAATTTCTACCTCTTCTTGAATACGGGGAACGGAAGTTGCGGATTCACGGCTTGATGGCTTCCAATCCTGAGTTTTTCCATGGTGTCCTTAAGAACGTCTTTCTTGGTAAGAATGAGAAGAGGAGCGAGATCAGTCCGCAGGCCGAAGCAAATGCACGTCTATGCTACTATCTCCTTTCTCATTTCTCTCTGTTGCCGGGACGGACGGAGGATGCTGTTGACGCTGCGGTATTAACGGCGTGGGTCGATGAGGTCCGCCGTCTTGGCGCTGGGTCCGATCGTGTGGAAATCACAGATGAGTACGTTGGGCATGTGCTCGCTCATGCTCCAGCGGATGAAGATGGTGGCTGGCCTCATCGAACCGTGCGCGATGAGATTGAGCGGCTCTCCTCGGTTGGAGTTGAACGCGCCATTCAGATTGAGCGGTTCAATATGAGAGGCGTACACGGTCAAGGGTTATTCGATGGTGGTAGCCAAGAGCGTGATCTGGCTAGAATAAATTATGATGCTGCTAAGATTTCAGCCGCTTGGCCCCGAACGTCCGCGTTGCTGAGGGCTATTGGTAAAATGTGGGAGGAAGACGGGAAGCGGGCAGACGTAGATGCTGCTCAACGTCTGCTGAAGAGTTGAATTTCTGCCTCTAGTTAGTTGTCTACCGGCTTCTGCTCGGGGACCTTGGCTGAGATCTGCTGAGCATCTCAGCGCTCCCGAGGCGATGGTTATCCACAGCCTGTTCCTTATCACCTTGACCTCTGCACCCTCACGGTTCATGTTTCGTTCCATGAACATCGGTCACGATTCCGCCACTACGGCGCACACGAACGAAGCCGACCCCACCGGGGCTCGGGCGGAGTGGTGTGCCTATCCGGCGCCGGAGGCGGGGGAGGATCGGGCCGAGCGGCATCTGCGCCTGCTCAAGGATCTGGCCGAGATCGGCATGAACATCGCGCGGGCGGTCGAGCGGCAGGCGCTGGAGCGCGCCGCCGCCGAGCCGGCCCAGGCCGAGCCCGCGACCGATATCGGCCTCACCTTTCAGCGCGTCGCCAAGGCGATCCGCCAGACCGTGGCGCTCGAAGCCAAGCTCGCGGCCGATCGCGACGAGGGGCTGCGGCGGGCGGCGGAGACGGAAGCGGCGCGGGCCGAGGGGCGCCGGCGGGACGCGCGGCGGGCGCGCTTGTACCAACGGCGCCGCGATGTCGCGCGCGCGGTCCGGAAGGCGATCGACAATACCGAATACCGCGACAAGGAGGATCTGCTGGCCGATCTCGCCGAGCGGCTGGAGGATGAGGATATCGAAGCCGATCTCCATGACCGGCCGCTGAGCGAGATCATCCTCCAGATCTGCAAGGATCTCGGCATCGATGGCGATTGGCGCCTGTGGGAAGGCGAGGCTTGGGAGCACGAGGAATGGGAGGCCAAGGCCGCCGCCTGGCGCGCCAAGCAGTCGGCCGAGGCGCCGCCGCCCCCGCCCGAGTCGCGCGGCACCGTCCGCTGGATCTTCGGCGCCGGCATCGTCCGGCCGCCGGGGGACGACCCGCCGCTCGTCATCGAAGGCAGCAGCGATCCGCCGTGACCGGCCGGGTCATCTACCGTCATCACCGGGCTCGTCCCGGTGATCCACGCCTCTCCGTCTGGTAGGGCGGCGGCGGTGACGCGTAGATGGCCGGGACAAGCCCGGCCATGACGAAGACGGGGTCCAACCGGCGGGAAGCGTTCCCGCCGGGGCGTCGGCGTTTGCGCCTGTCGCTCCGCTCGTCCCTACCGGAACTTCGCGTAATAGAGCGCCACCATCCAGCACAGCTCCTCGGTCACGCGGTCGGCGTCGGCGTCGGGCTCTTCCAGCACCATCTCGGTCGCGGCGTAGCAGACCTCGGTGCTGAGCCTTGTGGCGATGCGCAGATCGGCGTCGCTCGCCTCGCTGTAGAGCTTGCGCAGCGAGCGGAAGACGCGGTCGGCCACGCGGTCGCGCGATTCGATTCTGACTTGCCGCATCATCGGTACGGCGCGCATCGCCCGCATGATCCACAACCCGCCGGGCTCGCGCCGCGTGATCTCGTTCACCCGCTCCTGGATCTCCAGCGATCTGCGGAAGCTCTCCTCGACCGTGCCGGCATCGAGCCCGCCGGCCTCGATCCACTCGAACACGGCATCGTCCTGCAAATTCATCAGCCGCACCCCCAGCTCTTTCAAGAGCGCGTATTTGTTGGGGAAATAGCGGTAGAGCGCGGGCGGCGACAGGCCGGCGCGCTTGCAGACGAGGTTGGTCGAAAGCTGCTCGATCCCGACCTCGGCCAAAAGCTGGCCGGCCGCCGCCAGGATCGCCTCATAGGTCTGGCGCGACCGCTCCTGCAGCGGCTGGGTCTTGAGCTCCATGTCGATCGCGGCCGGCTCGGGCCGCTTGGGGGTGGTGCCGGTGCTCGTGCTGGTGCTGGGCGCCATGTCCGCTTTCGGGGTCTTGGGTTTGGAAGGGCGCGTCTTCATGCCGGACCGGGGGCGTGCAAATCAAGCGCGCGGCGAGCGCATCAGCGTCTCGGCCTGCTCGAAGCCTTCGAGCGCGCCGAGCGTGCCCAGCCCCTGCGCCACCAAAGCCGCCACCGCATTGGCGAAGCGGCAGGCCTGCTCGGGCGGCCAGCCGCGATCGAGCGCGGCGATGAAGCCGGCGCAGAAGGAATCGCCGCAGCTCGTCGTGTCGACCACGCGGATGTTGCGCGCCGGCCCGCGCACGCTGCCCTCGGCATCGGCATAGAGCCAGCCGCGCTCGCCCAGCTTGACGATGCAGGCGCGGCAGCCCAGCGCCAGCAGCCGCTCGGCGGCGTCGCCCTCATTGTCGCAGCCGGTCAGGAACAAGGCCTCGGTCAGGCTCGGCATGAAATAGTCGATATAGGGCAGGATCGGCTCCAGCTCCGCCCGCGCGCGCGGGCCGGGCGAGATCAAATCGCAGGTGATGGTGGCGCCGGCCGTGCGCGCGCCGGCGAGGAAGGGCGCCGCCTTGTCGCCGATCCGGGGTGCCCCCACCGCCGCCCAATGGACGAAGCGCGCCTCGCGCGCGGCCTCGCGCACCGCGTCGGTGATCTCGGTCAGCATGCTGGCGCCCGGCGCATGGAAGGTCGGCCGCCGGCCCCGGCTGTCGATGGCGAGGATGGTCGCCGAGGTGCGCACGCCCGGCGCCGTCGGCATCAGGCCGGTATCGACGCCATATTCTTCCAGCACCGTGCGCACCAGCGTGCCCGTCCGGTCGTCGCCCACGGCCGAGACCAGCCGCACCTTCATCCCGAGCACGGCGGCGATCAGCGCCGTGCCCCCGGCGGTGCCGGCCGGCACCAGCTCGATCGATTCGATCAGCCGGCCCGAGCCGTCCGCCGGAATCGCATCGATCGGCCGGCCCAATATGTCGAGCGTGGTCAGCCCGATCGACAGCAATCCGTGGTTCACGCCCGTCCCCCCATCGGAGCCGGATTTTCGGCTCTCTTCGCCCGGAACGGGAATCCGCCCATCGTCATTTCGTTCCGGTTGTCGGTGATTGATAACGCCGGTGCCGTATGGTAGTCAAAGCTATTGTTCCGGAAATGGAGGATGCGATGAGCTGGGACCTGCCGATCGATCGGGCGCTGCGCGCGCGGGCCGAAGCCGTGCTGCCCAACGGCATGTACGGCCATCAGTCGGTCCGGCTGCTGCCCGACGAATATCCGCAATTCTTCATGCGCGCCGAGGACGCCTATCTCTGGGACGTCGATGGCCATCGCTACATCGATTATATGTGCGGTTACGGTCCCAACCTGCTCGGCTATCATCATGCCGCGATCGACGCCGCCTACACCGCGCAGCTCGCCCGGGGCGACGCGCTGACCGGCCCGTCGGCGGTCATGGTCGAGCTGGCGGAGCTGTTCGTTTCCATGGTCGGCCACGCCGCCTGGGCGATGTTCTGCAAAAACGGCACGGATGCCACCTCCATGGCGATGGTGACGGCGCGCGCCCATACCGGCCGCAGCAAGATCCTGCTCGCCAAGGGCGCCTATCACGGCGCCGCGCCCTGGTGCACGCCCTTGAAGGCCGGCGTCACCGAGGAGGATCGCGCCAACCAGATCTTCTACGAATACAACGATGTGTCGAGCCTGGAGACGGCGGTGCAGCGCGCCGGCGACGATCTGGCCGCGATCTTCGCCTCGCCCTTCAAGCATGACGCCTTCATTCCCCAGCAGCTCGTCGATCCGGCCTATGCCCGGCGCGCGCGCGAATTGTGCGACCAGACCGGGGCGCTGCTGATCGTCGACGAGGTCCGCGCGGGCTTCCGCCTGGCGCGGGATTCGAGCTGGTCGCTCGTCGGCGTCGAGCCCGACCTTTCCTGCTGGGGCAAGTCGATCGCCAACGGCCATCCGCTCTCGGCGCTGCTCGGCTCGGAAAAGGCGCGGGCGGCGGCGGGCTCGATCTATGTCACCGGCTCCTACTGGTTCGCGGCGGCGGCGATGGCCGCCTCGGTCGCGACGCTGAAGCTGCTGCGCGACAGCGACTATCTGGAGCGCACCATCCATCTGGCCGACATGCTGCGCCAGGGGCTGGGCGAGGTGGCGGCGCGGCACGGCATCGGCTTCACCCAGACCGGCCCGGCGCAGATGCCGCTCTTCTTCTTCGAGGGCGATCCCGATTTCCGCAAGGCCTACCATTGGTGCGCCGAGCTGCTGAAGCGCGGCGTCTACATGCATCCCTGGCACAATATGTTCATCTGCGCCGCCATGACCGAGGCCGACATCGCCAAGACGGTCGAAGCCGCCGACGCCGCTTTCGCCTCGCTCGCCGCCAACCAGGCGAGCCTCGGCCCCAACGAGAAGCTCCAGGCGCTGTTCGCGGCGCGGGGGTAATCCACAGTTCTTTCGGCCGCCCGCCCGGCAGGAATGGCGGGGCGGCCGATACCGTGCGATCCTCGTGCGTCGGTTCTACTCCGCCAGCGCCTTCATCACGGCATAGAGCTCGGCCTTCGCCTCGAAGCCGATGCCGGGAATGTCGGGGAGCGCGACATAGCCGTCCTCGACGCGGATGCCGTCGGCGAAGCCGCCGAACGGCTTGAACACGTCGGGGTAGGATTCATTGCCGCCGAGATGCAGGCCGGCCGCGATGTTGAGCGACATCTGGTGACCGCCATGCGGCACCACCCGGCGCGACGACCAGCCATTCTGCTTCAGCACCTCGAGCGTGCGCAGATACTCGACCAGGCCGTAGGAGAGCGCGCAGTCGAATTGCAGCCAGTCGCGGTCCGGCCGCATGCCGCCATAGCGCAGCAGATTGCGCGCATCCTGGTGCGAGAACAGATTCTCGCCGGTCGCCATCGGCTTCGAGTAGTGCTTCGCGAGCTCGGCCTGGAGCGCATAGTCGAGCGGGTCGCCGGCCTCCTCGTACCACCAGAGGTCATAGGGCTCGAGCGCCTTGGCATAGGCGATGGCGGTGTCGAGATCGAAGCGGCCATTGGCGTCGACCGCGAGGTTGCGGCCCTCGCCGACGATCTCCAGCACGGCGTCGATGCGGCGCAGATCCTCGGCCAAGGGCGCGGCGCCGATCTTCATCTTGACCACGCGGTAGCCGCGGTCGCGATAGCTCTTCATCTCGTCCTTGAGCTGGGTCAGGTCCTTGCCGGGGTAGTAGTAGCCGCCGGCGGCATAGACCCAGACCTTGTCGTCGGGCGTGCCGTTGCCGTAGCGCTCGGCGAGGAGGCGGTAGAGCGGCTTGCCGGCGATCTTGGCGACGGCGTCCCACACCGCCATGTCGATGGTGCCGACCGCGACCGAGCGCTCGCCATGGCCGCCCGGCTTCTCGTTCGACATGAGGGTCGCCCAGATCTTGAACGGGTCGAGATTGTCCCCGGCGTCATCGATCAGCGAGTCCGGCGCCGCATCGGCGATGCGCTGCAGGAAGCGGTCGCGCATCAGCGCGCCCTGGCCGTAGCGGCCGTTCGAGTTGAAGCCGTAGCCCACCACACGCTTGCCGTCGCGCATCACGTCCGTGACGACGGCGACAACGGAGCAGGTCATCTTGGAGAAATCGATATAGGCATTGGCGATCGGCGAGGCGATCGAAGCGGTCTGTTCCCGGATTTCGACGATACGCATTGGGTCCCCGTAAAGCGGTGCTGTCGATGCGCGGCCAGCGAGCAGCTCGCGCGTCCTCATCCTGAGGTGTTTTCCGAAACTATCAAGAAAGTATCTCACGAAGGTGACACCCCCGGCCGCGGCGGCTGGCCTCAGGGGGCACTAGCCGGAAAGGGCAGGTCGAGCATCACGCCGCGATCGACCGTTCCTCCTGGGCCGTCAGCAACAGCGTCACGCCGGCCTTGGTCAGCGCCAGCGCCATGGAGGGAGAGGTCACCCCCTTGACGATCAGGCGGCAGTTCCGCGTCGCCAGGCTCTTCACCAGCTTGGCCGCGGTAATCGCATGACCGACGCCGTCCTCGTTGGCGAGCCGGTTGACCGAGATCGTCACCAGCGGCACGGAGTTCGGGAGCGCGTTGATAAAGGTCTGATCGGCTACCGGCAGCTCGAAGGCGACGGCGCGAAAGATCGGCGCGATCATCATCATCGTGTCGGTAAGGCGTGTCCGCGCCGTGTCGCGCGTCAGCTCGGAGATCTCGACCAGCAGCCGGCGCTTGGCCGGCGGGCCGAGCGACCGCGCCACCTGCAGCCAGCGTTCGGCGTCGCGCCGCGTCGACAGCGTCGCCAAGCGCACCGAGGCGACCAGCAAATCGGTCTTGCTGGAAGTGAGCTCGGCCAACAGCCGCTCGGCCGAGCCGGTGAGCAGCAGCATCTCGGCCTCGAGCGAATAATCGGTACGGCCGAGCGCCTTCAGGGTTTCGAGCGAGGATTCAAGCGGCCGTGGCAGCCGGGCGAAGGTGAAGGGAGCGGCCTGGTTGGTCTCCGTCCGGACACGCTGGAACACGACTTCCGCCGTCGGCAAGCCGGACCGCATCACCTCCTGAGCCGAAGCTTCGAGACGGCGGCGTTCGCGGGTCAGGCGAATCTCGAGGGCCCGTATGACACCCTGGTCGGTCGAGGCCTCGTCGTCGTCGATCGAGATCCGGCTGGCGAAGCCTTCGACGCGGGCCGATCGCATCTCCGGCACCTCCCCGGTCAGCCGATCGTGAATCTCCTGCGCGATTTCGGCGGCCTTGAGGTTCGCCTCCTGCTCCGACAGGTCCTTGAAGCAGACGAGGAAGCCGTCTTCAGCCGTTCGCTGCACGACGTCGCCTTCGATCAGATGGCGGCGCAGGATACGGTCGGCGAGTGCGAAGATCTGTTCGGAGATCTGGGGCCATTTCTCGCCGAAGCCCTCGCGAATCTCGGCGAGGCCGACGAGCTGGAATTTGCCGGCGACGAGCTCGCTCGGGCTGCCGTCAGCCTTGAGCGCGCCGCGGATGGCGGCCTGGATCGTCGACGGTTCGGCGCTTCGGCCGGGCTTCGCGCCATTGGGGATTAGCGTGACCACGCGATAGTGTCGCCCATCCGGCTGCAGGATGATGGTCGACACGATCTCGCCCGCCAGCACGGAACCGTCACGATGCAGCAGATTGGTCGCCAACCTCAGCGTCTGATCTTCCTCATCCCGAGCGTTGAGCTGACGTTCGATCGATTTGCGCGAATTCTCGTCGATGAGCTTGATGAACGGCTTGCCCACAAGGTCGAAGACGCTCCAGCCGAGCTTCCGGGTAAGCGCGGTATTGACCATGGTGAACCGATTGGTGTCGTCGACCACCCCGAGCGCCTGATCGATCACGCCGAAGATCGAGGCGAGCAGGCGCTGCGTCGTCTCGCGCTCGGCCTCGATGCGCTTCCGCGCGGTGACGTTGCGGCCGATCCTGACGAAGCCGAGCAGACGGCGGGCATCGTTGAAGACCGGAACGGTGGCTACCTGCATCCAGACCAGCTTGCCGTCCTTGTCGATCGCTTGCGCCTCGAACTCGACCGAGCTGCTGCGCTGCTGGGCTATCCGCATCTGCTCGACGATCATCGGGATGCTGGAACGAGGGTAGAGCGTCGCCAGGCGTCGGCCGATCAGGTCGAAGGGGATGTGGCTGAAGATTTGGTCGGCCGCCGTATTCGCGTACCGAATGGTCGGGCCGGCGCTGTCGTCTTCGAGATCGGTATCGGTAATGATGATCGTCTCGTTCGTTCCCGAGACGAACGATTCCAAGATGCTCGCCAGCTCCGAGTGTCCGGGAAGCAAATCAGGACGAGTAATCATCTCAGGATTGAAACACCTAACGGTTCAAGGATCGTAAATTTTTCGGCAACCATGTGTCTATAACGGTCGGCGGGCAGGTTTAGTTTCCGAATACTATAGTATGAAGGGGCATAGTTTACGCGAGTTGCTCGGCGCGAGAGCGGAGCAGTGGGCCGCGAACGGCGCGCTTGACCCAGTCCGGCGTTCGGTCGCCGCCGGCGACGGCATCGGCAAGCGCGTCGTCGAAGCCGTTGCGGAATTGAATGTCGAGCGTATCGCCGACGCCGACGGGCACGTTCATATCCTTGAGCTGCATGGTCCGGAACGGCCGGGCCGTCTTCGACACGCCGGACCGGAAGGCGCCACGGCCGCGCAGATAGGCGAGCGCCATCAGGGTCCAGATCCCATGGCCTTCGAAGCGCGACTCGCTCTCGGGCAATTCGTCGGGGTCGAGCACGTCCGGGCCGACCTTGCCAGCGACGCCGCAGCCATCGTCGTCATCGATGGCGTCGACCGCCATTTCCCAATCCTCGAAGCTCCATTCCGAGGTATTGCCGGCGGAAAAGTTGAAGCCGCGACGAAGGATGCGGACGAACTCCCGCATATTCTTGGTCGGGCGGGTGGCGCCGTGGTGCAGGGTCGGATCGTTGGCGAAGGGTTTCATTTCTTGTTTGGTCTCCCCATTCGAGACCAGGATAGCGCTATTCGGTTCGGTTGTGGATGGTCAGCTTGACCCGGAAAAGATGTGTCAGCAGCGACGCCGCGACCCCGATCGCCAGGCAGGCCAGCGCCGAGCCGCCGATGAGATAGAGGCCGAGAGAAGCGACGAAGGGGGCCGACCACCAGGCGGCGGCGGCCGGGATGGATTTATCGAGCCGGCCGAGCCGGGCCTCGTAGGCGAGGACGACCGGAAGGGCCAGGCCAATCGCGATGAGTGTCCAGGCCGCCAGACGCGGCGTTTCGAGCAAGCCCCAGATCACAAGCAGCCCCAGCAGATTAAGGGCGAGAACGGCGGATGGGCGCATGCGGTCTCCTGGGTAGAATGGAGCAGGCTGGAGATCCAAGCCGACGATCTCTCGCCTGCCGGAAGTGCCGCCTGCTACTGAAGAGTGTAGAGCGGGAAGGCAACTCTCGGAAGCATATATTCAAGTATACGTCGATGTTACCAAGTGAAACGCATTCTATTCTTTAGGGATGATTTACCGTTCCGCCGATAGATTCTGACGACGGCGCGCTCGATGGGGGCGGGCCGAGACATTGATTTGTCGCCGCCAACGATGGGAGAGGCGTGGCGTGACGTCGAACAGGACAAACTGGGCATGGGCGCCGGCTCTCGGGCTGCTGGCCGCAAGTTTTGCCGCGTCATGCTGGCTGGCGCTCCGGCCGGTCGACCCGCATTTTGTCGCCGCCGTCTTTCCGCCCTGGTGGAGCGAGGCTCGCAGCATCGCGGCGGTGGTCTCGGCCGAGGGCGCGCTGGTCGGCAGAGGCGGCCTGGCTTCGATCGTGGTGACCCGTTCCGACCTGCCCGATTTCGACGCCAGGCTTCGCCAGGCCGGCGCGCTTGTCCTGCTGGAACCGTCTCGGCTGCTGTCCTGCTCAGGCAATGGTGGATCGACAGAGAAGCAAGTTACCCAAGGAGCAAAGGCATGATGAACGATCTGGCGGGGCTTCGGCGGAATGCCGGCATGGGCTTGCTCATCCTGCTGTGGGCGCATGTGGCGCTGACGCTGGGCGTGGCCATCCTCGTCCATGCCGATTGGCTGTGGCCGACCCTGTTCATGTCGGTGCTGGCCGGGGCTGCCACCGTCGCCTACCGGTTCGATCCGGTCGGACAGGCCTCGCGCCTGGTTACGGCGGTCGCCGCGGTGGGCGCCGTCTCGCTCCTGGTCTATGTCATGCGCGGTCAGCCCTGGCAGCTCGACATCCATATGTATTACTTCGCTATTCTGGCGGTGCTGTCGGTCTATTGCGATTGGCAGGTGCTGCTGTTGGCGGCCGGGGCCACGGCGCTTCACCACCTGTGGCTCAATTTCGTCTTTCCGGCGGCGATCTATCCGGGCGGCGGCGATTTCGGGCGCGTCGTGTTGCATGCGGTGGTCCTGGTGCTCGAAACCGCCGTTCTGGCTTGGCTGGACATCCGGCTTGTCGAACTGTTCGAGACGAGCGCGCGCAACCTTGCCGAGATTACGCAAGCGCAGGACGAAAGTGCGCGGCTCCATGCCGAGCAGGATCGGCTGCGCGATCGGGCCGAGGCGGCGCGCCAAGCCTCGATGCGGCAGGTCGCCGGCGTGTTCGAATCGAATGTGGGCGCGGTGATGGAACGGGTTTCCTCGGCCACCAGCGAGATGCAGGAGACCGCGCGCAATCTGGCGGGCTATGCCGAGCGCACCGGCAACCAGACCGGCGAGGCCCGGGACTATTCCGAACGGACGAGCGAGAATGTCGAGGCGGTCGCCGCGGCGGTGGAGGAGATGGTGTCCTCGGTGAGCGAGGTCGGCCGCCAGATCGGCGAAGCCGGCCGCATCGTCTCGCGGGCGGTCGACGAGGCCGACCATACCAGCATCACCATGAAGCAACTCGCCGATGCCGCGACCAGGATTGGCCAGGTGGTCAAGCTGATCAACGATATCGCCAGCCAGACCAACCTCTTGGCACTCAATGCCACGATCGAGGCGGCCCGGGCCGGCGAAGCCGGCAAAGGCTTCGCGGTGGTGGCATCCGAGGTGAAGAGCCTCGCCACCCAGACCGCGCGGGCAACCGAGGACATCCAGGCGCAGATCATGGCGATCCAGTCCGAGACCACCAAGGCGGTCTCGGCGATCGAGGGCATCGCCCAGACCATCGGCACGATCAGCGACATCACCGGCGCCGTCGCCGCGGCGGCCGAGGAGCAGACGGCGGCGACCGGCGAGATCAGCCGCAGCATCCATGAGGCGGCGAAGCATTCCCAAGGCGTGTCGCACACCGTCGTCGATGCCGCCGGCACGGCGGACGAGACACGCGATGCCGCGGACCGCGCGCTGAACGCCGCCACCCATCTCGCCGCGGATGGCGGTGAGCTGCGCCAGGCCGTGAGCCGGTTCCTGGCCGAACTGCGTACGGCCTAGAGACGGATTCACGGAATGGGTTGAAGCCCCCATTCCGTGAATCGTGCTTCGGCTGGCGCAAGCGGCCCGGCACGGCTACCATCCGCCGATGGATTTCGCTCTGTCGGACGATCAGGAGGCGGTACGCGCGGCGGTCGCCAGGATTTGTGCCCGCTTCGACGACGCCTATTGGCTGGAACGCGACCGCGAAGGCGGCTTCCCGCACGCGCTGCACGCGGCACTCGCCGAGGCGGGATGGCTCGGTATCGCCATGCCGGAGGAATATGGCGGCAGCGGCCTCGGCATCACCGAGGCGGCGATCATGCTGCAGGCCGTTGCCCAGTCGGGTGCCGGCATGTCGGGCGCCTCCGCCGTCCATATGAACATCTTCGGCCTCAACCCCGTGGTGGTGTTCGGCACCGACGCGCAGAAGCGCCGCATGCTGCCGCCGCTGATCGCCGGCCAGGAAAAGGCCTGCTTCGCCGTGACCGAGCCGAATACCGGGCTCGACACTACCCGGCTCAAGACCCGCGCCGAACGGCATGGCGACCGCTATGTGCTGAACGGCGCCAAGGTCTGGATCTCGACCGCGCAGGTCGCCGAGAAGGTGCTGATCCTCGCCCGCACCACGCCGATCGAGCAGACGCTGAAGCCGAGCCAGGGGCTGAGCCTGTTCTACACCGACCTCGACCGGCGAAAGGTCGAGGTCCGTGAGATCGACAAGATGGGCCGCAAGGCGGTCGATTCGAACCAGCTTTTCATCGACGGGCTCGAAGTGCCGGTCGAGGATCGGATCGGCGAGGAGGGCAAGGGCTTCGATTATATCCTGCACGGGCTCAATCCCGAGCGCATCCTGATCGCGGCCGAGGCGGTCGGGCTCGGCCGCGCCGCCCTCGCGCGCGCCACCGCCTATGCCGGCGAACGTATCGTCTTCGACCGGCCGATCGGGCAGAATCAGGCGATCCAGCATCCGCTCGCCGAGCGCTGGATGGCGCTGGAGGCGGCCGATCTCATGGTCCATCGCGCGGCTTGGCGCTACGATCGCGGCCTCGATTGCGGCGCCGCCGCCAATGCCGCGAAATATCTCGCGGCCGAGGCCGGATACCGGGCCTGCGAGACGGCGGTCATGACCCATGGCGGCTATGGCTATGCCAAGGAATATCATGTCGAACGCTATCTGCGCGAAAGCCTGATCCCGCGCCTGGCGCCGGTAAGCCCGCAGCTTATCCTGTGCTTTATCGCCGAGAAGGTGCTGGGTCTGCCAAAATCCTACTGACCTACCCCATGCGGTAATGCTATCCCCGACTCCGGGGACACCAGGGGTGGGGTAACCATGGATGAATTGCTCGCCATCGGCGGAGCGGCACTAGAGTCGGATCGGATTGGGTGGAATCGCATGGCGATCCACCCAATGCGTGAATCCGTCTCTATTCAAACAAATAGAGTACGATTCACGCATTGGCTGCTCCCAGCCAATGCGATCGTGCTCTAGAATGATACGCCAACTCGGCCCGATGCAGGATCTGCAGACGCCGTTCGCGGCGGCGATCGTCATGCCGACGATCTTGCGCCCATCGCTCGAACGCGCGGTCCGCTCGGTCTTCGACCAGGATCTCGACGGGCGCATCCAATTGCTCATCGGCGTCGACGCGGCGCTGGGCGATGCGGCGCTGCTCGACCGGCTGGAGCTCGAGTGCCCCGATCATGTCGCGATGACCGTGTTCGCGCCGGGCTATTCGACCTCGGTCCGCCATGGCGGCCTCTATCCCAACCGCTTCAGCGGTGCGCTGCGCACCATCCTGACATATCTCGCCAATGCCCGGCATGTCGCCTATCTCGACGACGATAATTGGTGGGCGGCCGATCATCTGTCCTCGCTCAAATCCGCCATGGGCGAGGACGCCTGGGCCTGGTCGCAACGCTGGTTCGTCGAGGCCGAGATGGACGAGCCGATCTGCATCGACGAATGGGAGTCGGTCGGGCCGGGCGCCGGCATCTTCCTCGACAAGTTCGGCGGTTTCGTCGATCCGTCGAGCCTGATGATCGACAAGCTCGCCTGCCACGAGATCCTGCCCTATTGGGCCATGTCGCCGTTCGAGGACGGTACGGGCGAAGACCGGCTGATCTTTGCCGGGCTCACCCGCATCGCGCCGGGCCAGGCCAGCGGTGCCGCCACCAGTTACTATCGGATCGAGCCAGCCGATGCGATGCATCTGAGCCGGCTGCAGCAGATGCGCGAGCGCGGCGTTGTGCTGCCCTCGGCCCGGCGTGCCGGCGTCCGCTCGTTGCGCAGCGTTCTTTCCAGTGTGCCGCCCCCTACCGTTCCTGCCCGCGCGCCGATGCAGCCGGCGCCGCCGCCCATGCTCGTGGCCGAGGTGCTGAAGCGGCTGAAGCCCGGCGAGATCCTGGTTCTCGCCGACGGCGACGGCGCGATCGCCTCGAGCCTTGCCGTCGAAGCGGGCGAGGGCGCCGTCTTGGCCGTCACGGACCACTGGAATGCGGCGGAGTATCAGACGGCCACGGCACGGATCGCCGCCGCCGGGCTCGCCGACCGGGTCGTGGCCTTGCCGCCGACGCTCGGCGACGGCGTCTCGTGGCTGGCGCAATATGCGCTGGCACTCGACCTCGTCCATCTCGCCCGCCCGGTCGAGGCCGCGGTATCCGCCGAACTGTGCCGGTCGGTCTGGCCGATGCTGCGGGAAGGCGGCATCCTGCTCGGCACCGGCTCGCTCGAGGCGGACCGGGTGCAGCGCGCGGCGATCGAAAGCTTTGCCGCCGAGACCGGGGCGGCGCTGCTGCCGATGGATTTGGACGAGTCCCATTATTGGTTGCTGGAGAAACGGTAGGGCCGGCCCGCCTGCTCATCGGCCAAGGCGAGGAGCCGGGCCGCGCGGTGGCGGATCGGCTCGTGCCGCGCGCCCCATTTCAGCGCGATCAGATCGTGCCGGGCGAGCCAATGCGCGACCGAACGGCGCGGTGCGGTGCGGATCAGACGGGCGGCGCGCCAGAAACGCGCGGCTTCGCGGTCATAGAGCATCGCGGATGCCGTCCGATTTCGTTGTCAATACAACGAAACGGTGATGCCAGTAGCGAAAGCTCGCCCGATATGAAGCGGCTTCCGAGAGCATCAAGGCCTCCAGATCCGGCCGTGCCTGCGTCCGGTGCTGTCGAACGAAGCGGAGCGTCGCGCGCAGCTTCTCCTTGACCTCTCGCCGGGCCTGGTCGGCCGCAGCAACGAGATGATCATGCCGCTCTTCTTCGGAAACGAGCGCGTCGATCGAGAACGGCCCGTCGTAGAAAGCCTCGGCGGCGCTGAGCGATGCCAGGCTGAGTCGACGAAATTTCGGTGGGCTGGCCGGTGGGGATGAAAACATGCCGATCCTCCTCGATGGCGGCTCTCGCCGCGTGGATACCGACATGACTGCAACAAAAAGCTTCGATCGACACAAGAGATATGAAACAAAATGTTGTTGATATCTTTCTAACGACCCCCGTGCCCGACTTTCGCGAGCGTCCGCCCTTTAAGCTCGCCTTCAAGTTTTGAAGGTAAGCATGCGGTATTGAAGACGGGGGTTCAGGTACGAGCCGATGTGGTCTCGAATTGTCGATTTCTTCGATGACAGCGGGTTGAATCCGCACGGCTTCTGCTTGCTGTGGCAGCCGGACATCCTCGCCGCGAATGTGCTCGCGGATGCGCTGATCACACTCTCCTACTTCACGATTCCCGCGGCCTTGTTCGTGTTCGCCTGGCGCCGGCCCGATTTCCAGATCGGAAAGATGGCCGGGCTGTTCGCCGCTTTCATCGTGCTGTGCGGCGTCACCCATCTCTTCAGCATCATCACGCTCTGGCAGCCGATCTATGGCGTCGAGGCGGTGCTCAAACTGCTGACGGCGGCGGCCTCGATACTGACCGCCTTCTCGTTTTGGCGCGTCCTGCCGAGACTGCTGCGGGTCCCGAGCGCCAGCCAACTCGCCGAGGTCAATGCCCGGCTGGCGTCGGAGATCGTCACCCGCCGCGCCGCCGAGATGGCGATGCGCGATCTCAATGCCGAGCTCGACGAGCGCACGCGCGTGCGGACGATCGAGCTCGAGGAAAGCTACGATCGCCTTGCCGACGCGCTCGGCCACGCCAACCGGGCCGAAGGGCGCGAGCGCCAGGCCCAGCGCCGACTCGCCGACGCGATCGAGGCGCTGCCGGTAGGGGTCACGATCTTCGATACCGCTGGCAGGCTGGTCCTCGCCAACGGCGAGTGCCGCGATTTGAACCAGGATATTCCCCAGTTGCTGGCTCCCGGCGTCCAATTCGAGGCGCTGCTCCGGGGCAGCGCCCGCAATATTCTGTTCCGCGACCAGGCGTCGCGCGAGACCTTCATTGCGCAGCGTCTGGAGGCGCTCGCCAAGACCGGCGTGCCGGTCGAAGCCCAACTCGTGGACGGGCGCTGGGTCCGTATCGAGGACCGGGCCACCCAGGCGGGCGAAACGGTCGGCCTGATGATGGATATCACCGAGGCGCGTCAGCGCGAGGCGGCGCTGATGCATGCGCTCGCCGCGGCCGAGGCGGCCAGCGAGGCCAAGACCCAGTTCCTGGCCAATATGAGCCATGAGCTCAGGACGCCCTTGAACGCCGTCATCGGCTTCGCCGAGATCATGAATGAGGGGCTGTTCGGTCCGCTGTCCGAGCAGTATGCCGGCTATGCGCGCGACATCAAGTCGAGCGGCCAGCATCTGCTGAAGCTCGTCAACAACATCCTCGATCTCGCTAAGATCGAAAGCGGCAATTGCGTCCTGCGCGAGGAGACGGTGGACCTCGAGCTCATGGTGCGCAATTGCGCGACCGTGATCGGGCTCAGGCTGAAGGAGCGGAATATCTCGCTGCAGCTCGAGATCGAGGATCTGCCGATGGTCTCCGTCGATCCGCTGCGTATGCGGCAGGCGATTCTGAGCCTTCTGTCCAACGCCGCGAAATTCACCGAGCCCGGCGGCCGAGTGTGGGTTTCAGCCGCGCGCGGATCGGGCGGAATCGAGATCAAGATCGCTGATTCAGGCATCGGCATGAGCGAGCAGGAGATCGCGGCCGCCCTCGAACCCTTCCGACAGGTGGAAGGAGCGCTCAATCGCCGGTTCGAAGGGTCGGGCTTGGGATTGCCGCTGGCGCTCGCCTATGTCGAGTTGCATGGCGGCGCGCTCAGGATCGAGAGTAGGAAGAGCATCGGCACCACGGTGACGATCAGCTTGCCCGGGTCGCGGATCGTTCCGCTGCGAGCATCGGCGAATGTGGGCTAGCCCCGCAACCATCCGTTTGACCCGTCGGGGGTGAATTGCCCCTCTCCCTGTGCCAGACTGCCCGAAAAAGACGGGAGGAAAGCATGGCGGAGATCGAGGCCGATCGCGGGATCGGGATGACGGCGCTCGCGGTCGAGACGGCGGAGGCGGAATATCCGAGCGCACTCTATGCCTCGTATGTCGTGGGCGTCCTCGTCGTCGCCTACACATTTTCCTTCATCGACCGGCAGATCCTGAGTCTGCTGGTCGGCCCGATCAAACGGGACCTCGCGATCAACGATACCGAGATGAGCCTGCTGCAAGGCATCGCCTTCGCGCTCTTCTATTCCTTCCTGGGCCTGCCGATCGGTCGGTTGGTCGATAGAAGCCGGCGGGTGACGATCGTCGCGGCCGGGGTGTTCGTCTGGAGCCTGATGACGGCGTGCTGCGGCGTCGCCCGCAGCTTCGTCCAGCTCTTCCTCGCGCGCATCGGCGTCGGGGTCGGCGAGGCGTCGCTCTCGCCCGCCGCCTATTCGATGATCTCGGATTTCTTCCCGCCGCGCCGGATGGGGCTGGCGCTCGGCGCCTATGGCGTCGGCGTCTATGTCGGGGCCGGGCTGGCGCTGGTGATCGGCGCCGAGGTGATCAAGCTGCTCTCCGGAACCGGCGCCATGGTCCTGCCGCTCGTCGGCGAGATCCGGCCGTGGCAGGCGGTGTTCTTCGCGGTCGGCCTGCCCGGCATCCTGGTGGCGCTCTGGGTCGCGACGCTGCGCGAGCCGGCCCGGCGGGGGCATCGCGGCGTCGGCGGCGCGGCACCGCCGATGAGTGAGGTCTGGGCCTATCTCAAGGCCAATCGCCGGACGCTGACGCTGCAATATCTCTGCTCGGCGCTGGCGGCGATGATGGCCTACGGCGTCGGCGCCTGGGTCCCGAGCTTCCTCATCCGCACCCATGGCTGGACGGCGGTCGAGGCCGGGCGCACCTATGGCTGGATCATCGCCATCCTGGGCACGGCGGGCGTGCTGAGCGGCGGCCTCCTGGCGGATTGGCTGGCCGCCCGGTTCCGCAGCGGGCGGATGATGGTGCTGATCCTGTCGGCGCTGCTCACATTGCCGTTTGCTCTTGCTTTTCCGCTGGTCGAGGATCAGCGCCTTTGTATCATCCTGCTCGCCATCTCGACCTATTTCGCCACCTTGCCGACCGGCGCCGGCGCCTCATCGCTGCAGGAGATCATGCCCAACCAGATGCGCGGCTTCGCTTCCGCCCTGCTCATCTTCGTGGTCAATCTGATCGGCCTCGGGCTCGGCCCCACCTCGATCGCGGCCTTCACCGATTCCGTGCTGCATGACGAGGCGCAGATCCGCTACTCGCTCGCCTATGTGCCGCCGACGATCCTGGCCGCGTGCGCGTTGGTAGGCCTCGCCTCGCTCAAGCCCTATGCCGCGAGCCGGGATTATTTCGAGCGCTGGACCGCGGCGCGGAGCCGGCTGTGACCGATCAGAACGGGCATATCGTCATCGTCGGCGCCGGCCATGCCGGTGGTTCGGCCGCGGCCTTCCTGCGCCAATATGGCTGGCGCGGCCCGATCACACTGCTGGGTGAGGAACCGCTCGCGCCCTACCAGCGGCCGCCGCTGTCCAAGGATTGGCTGAAAGGCCATGCCGATGCGGCGAGCCTCGCGCTCAAACCGGCGAGCTTCTATCCCGAGCACGGGATCGAGCTCCGGCTGGCGACCCGCGCCGCCGCGATCGATCGCACGGGCAGGCGGATATTGCTCGAAGGCGGCGAGACGCTGGCCTACGACCACGCCGTCCTGGCGTTGGGATCGCGGGCGCGCCGGCTCGATCTGTCCGGTCTCGGCCTGCCGGGCGTGCTGGAGCTGCGCAATGCCGCCGATGCCGACCGGCTCAAGGCCGCTCTGGCGTCGGGCCGGCGGCTCGTGGTGATCGGCGGCGGCTATATCGGCCTCGAAGCGGCGGCTTCGGCGCGCTCGCTTGGTGTCGACGTGGTCCTCATCGAGCGCGAGGCCCGTATTCTCGCCCGCGTCGCCTGCACGGCATTCTCGGATTTCTTCCAGCATTATCATCGCGCCCAGGGCGTCGAGCTGCTGCTGGGTGCCGAGGTGACGGCGCTGGAGGCGGGCGAGGGCGGCCAGGTCGCCGGGGTCCGGCTCGGCGACGGCCGGCTCGTCAAGGGCGATGCGGTGCTGATCGGCGTCGGCGGCGTCGCCAATGACGAGCTGGCGCGCGCGGCCGGGCTCGCCTGCGACAATGGCGTGCTGGTCGATCATCGGGCGCGCACCGAGGATGCCGCGATCTATGCGATCGGCGACTGCACGCGGCGGCCGATGCCGCTCTATGACCGGCTCTGGCGGCTCGAAAGCGTGCCGAACGCGCTGGAACAGGCGAAGCAGGCGGCGGCCGACCTTACCGGCAGGCCGGCACCGGCCCCCGAAGTGCCGTGGTTCTGGTCGGACCAGTACGATCTCAAGCTGCAGATCGCCGGCGTCCCCTTCGGGGCTGCTCAGGTAGTGCTGCGCGGCGAGCCGGAGGACGCGCAATTCGCCGCCTTCCACCTGGCCGAGGACGGAAGGATGCTCGCGGTCGAGGCGGTGAACGCGCCGGCGGAATTCATGGCCGGCCGGATGATGATCGGCAAGCGCCGTCAGGTCGATGCCGCGCGGTTGGGCGATCCCCGTGTCTCGATGAAGGAGCTGATGGCCTAATCCAGCCGAGGTAAGGCGTCGAGGCCGCGCAGGATCAGATTGACGGCGAAGGCGGCGGCGCCTTCCGAGTCCATGGGCTCGCGCGTCAGCATCAGATCGCCGATATTCTGGGCGATGCCGATGGTGGCGGCGGTGAGGTAGTCGGTATCGACGCGCGGCCCGAGCCCGCGTTCGATGACCAGCGCGATCGAGGACCTGACCTCCTCATAGACCGCACTCTGGCTCGGCGTCTGGACGCGGATGAACGGGTAGCGATCGGAGCGCGGCGTGCGGCCCTCGCCCCACAGGCGCTGCTCCTCGATCAGGAACTGGAAATAGGCGCGGACGGCGCCGTTGAGATAGCTCTCGAAATCCGTCGCCTGCTCGCGATAAGCATGCAGGATCGGGCTCAGCCGCTGGCCGACATCGGATGCCAGCGCGCGCGCCACCTCCTCCTTCGAACGGTAGTAATTGTAGAAGGTGCCGGAGGCGAGGCCGGTGCGGCGGATGATGTCGCGCACGGTGGCGGCGTCATAGCCCAGCTCGGCGAAGACGGCGCGCGCCGCCTGCAGGATCGCCTCGCGATTCTGCGCCTTGGTCTGCTCGCGTTTGCCGGGAGCCGCGTCGGGCTCGTCGGTCTGCGGATTATTGTCGATGAGGGAGAGATTCGCCGGATTCATGCAGGGAAGAAGACCTTATTCCCAGCGCCGGAGCAAGGGCCGGCATATAACGGAAAGTTGCGGGCGCCGGTGGATGGGGTTGCGACGGCCGCGGGTTTGACCGACAAAGATGCCGCACGAAATCCCCGGAGGCGCATGTCCAGCCTGATCGAAACCTTGGCGCTCGAGACCATCGAGGTGAATCTGTTCCGCGGCGAGAGTCACGAGAAGGATTTCCCGCGCATCTTCGGCGGCACCGTCATCGCCCAGGCGCTGCTCGCCGCCTATAAGACGGTCGAGGGCCGCGTCTGCCATTCGCTCCATGCCTATTTCCTGCGGCCGGGCGATCCGAGCATCCCGATCCTCTACGAGGTCGATCGCGCCCGCGACGGCCACAGCTTCACCACCCGGCGCGTGGTCGCGATCCAGCACGGCCAGCAGATCTTCAATCTCGCCGCCTCGTTCCAGATCGAGGAAGCCGGGTTCGAGCATCAGTGGCCGATGCCGGAGCTGCCGGCGGCGGAGTCGCTCACCGACGATCGCGAAGCGATCAAGGCGGTCTTGCCGGATCTGCCGCCGCGCCTGGCCAAGGCTTTCACGCGCGAGCGGCCGATCGAAATGCGTTCGCTCAGCCCGCAATCCCGGGTCGCGCCCAAAGTGCTGCCGCCGGAGACCGCCGTCTGGGTACGCGCCCGCGCGCCGATCGGCGCCGAGGTGGCGATGCAGCAGGCGGTGCTGGCCTACGCCTCGGATATGGGCCTGCTCGAGACCAGCATGCGGCCGCATGGCGTCAGCTGGCAGACTCCCGGCTTGCAATCGGCCAGCCTCGACCATGCGATCTGGTTTCATCGCCGGTCGGATTTCAGCGATTGGCACCTCTACAGCCAGGACAGCCCCAGCGCCTCGGGCGCGCGCGGCTTCGTGCGCGGTTCTGTCCATAGCAGCGCAGGTACGCTCGTCGCCTCGGTGGCCCAGGAGGGGCTGATCCGGTTCCGGGAGTAACGCCTCCAGCGAAAGGTCGATCGCGATCGGCGACTGTCGACCCGTCGCGGACTCCTGCTCGATCGAGCGTGAACCCCGCAAGCTGCAATTTGAAGGGCGCGGAGACAAATGATTAGCCGATTGGAGCTGCACGAACTTATCAGGCCCGCAGTAAGGATCGCCCGAGAATATGCTGACCGCCGCTCTACAATCGCTAGTACTGAGAAGTCACCCGGGCAATTTATGTCTGAAGCCGACGAGGCGATAGAAGGGGGTATCAGACGACACCTCGCAGAGCGTTTCGCGTCTATTGCAGTCATAGGCGAAGAGCAAGGCGGATCATTAGGTGAGACAACATCGGGGTGGGCTATTGACCCCATCGATGGAACGACAAACTTCCTTCGAGGCCTTCCCGCATGGGGTATATCAATTGGACTTTTAGAAAACGGGGTCTCTGTTGCTGGCGCGCTGGCGTTGCCAGACCTCGACCTGACCATAATTGCCGTTCGCGGAACAGGGCTGGAGGTGAATGGCCACCCCTTTATTCGCCCCAAAGGCTCGCCGGGGGGCAAGTTAATTGCGTTAGGTGAAAACGACTTCGAAAGCGGTGATCGGACAGACGCAAGAGCAAATGAACTAAGAATGCTTGGTTTTAGTGTTGTACGTTATAGATCGGCTGTCTTTTCTCTAGCCTGTGCTGCCCTAGGCCGGTTAGACGGATATGTCGAGCACGGCTGCTGTATATGGGACATCGCCGCCGCTGCCGTAATTTGCCATGAAGCAGGGTTGAGTGTCACCGCAACCCCATTGGGAGGCGAGCGGTTCGCAATCAACGCATCGTCCCAAGAATGACGACTGCTGCTACGCGACTCTCGCCGTCAGCCGACAGACCGCTAACCGCCCTAACGGCCCTCCAACCACCAAGCCGACTGGACCTCGCCCCTAGGCCGGGATCCGCACCGGCAGCGTCTCATACCCCTTGACGAAGCTCGAATAGATCCGCTTAGGCTCGCCCATCACCTCGATGTTGGGAAAGCGCTTCAGGATCTCTTCCCAGACGATGCGGAGCTGCATCTCGGCCAGGCGGTTGCCGACGCAGCGATGGATGCCGAAGCCGAAGGATAGGTGCTGGCGCGGCCGGGCGCGGTCGATGATGAAGGCGTTCGGGTTCTCGATCGCTTCCTCGTCGCGATTGCCCGAGACGTACCACATGACCACGCGGTCGCCCTTGCGGATCATCTTGCCGCCCAGCTCGACATCCTGCAGCGCCGTCCGCCGCATATGGGCGAGGGGGGTCTGGTAGCGGATGATCTCGGGCACCATGCTCTCGATCAGTGCCGGATTGTCGCGGAGCTTCTGATATTCCTTGGGGTTCTCGTTCAGGAACAAGAGGCCGCCGCTGATCGAGTTGCGCGTCGTGTCGTTGCCGCCGACGATCAGCAGGATGAGATTGCCGAGATACTCCATCGGCTGCATGTTCCGCGTCGCATCCGCATGCGCCATCATCGAGATGAGGTCGTTGCCGGGCGCGCTGTTGACGCGTTCGTTCCACAGATTGGTGAAATAGGTCAGGCACTCCAGCAGCTCTTCCCGGCGCTGCTCCTCGGTTTCGACGATGCCGTTGCCCGGAACGGCCGTCGCCACGTCCGACCAGCGAGTGAGCTTGCGCCGCTCCGCGAAGGGGAAGTCGAAGAGGGTCGCCAGCATCTGGGTCGTGAGCTCGATCGAGACGCGGTCGACCCAGTCGAAGGTCTCGCCGCGCGGCAGCTCGTCGAGGATCTTGCCGGCGCGGGAGCGGATGAGATCGGCGAGTTTCGCCAGGTTTTCCGGCGCCACGATCGGGCTCACCACCTTGCGCTGCTCGTCATGGCGCGGCGGGTCCATGGCGATGAACATCGGCATGGTGAAATCGGTGCGCTGATCGCGGATGGCGATGCCGCCCAGGCTGGCTTCGGAGGAGAACACCGCGTGATTGGTGTCCACCGCCATGATGTCCTTGTACTTGGTCACCGACCAATAGGGGCCGAACATGCTCTCGGCGCAGTAATGCACCGGCGCTTCCCGGCGCAGCCGCTCGAAATACGGCCAGAAGCGGTAGCTCTGGAACAGGCCGGGATGGCCGACATTGATCTCGTCGAGCGGAACGGTCGCGGGATCGGTGCCGAGGATCTTGTCGTAATCGACTTCGACTTCTACGTCACCCATGACCGTTCTCCCGAGATTGTCAGTGTTGGTTTTCCGGCATTCTGACGATGAGCCCGTCGAGCGCGTCGCTCACCAGGATCTGGCACGAGAGCCGCGAGGTCGGCTGGGTGCCGTTGGCGAAGTCGAGCATGCTCACTTCCATCGAGTCCTTGGTTCCGGTGCGCGGATACCATTCGGGATCGACGAAGACATGGCAGGTGGCGCAGGCGCAGGCACCGCCGCAATCGGCATCGATGCCCGGAATGCTGTTGTTGACCGCGCCCTGCATCACCGAAAGTCCGTTCGGAACCTCGACGACATGTTCTGTGCCGCTATGCTCGATATAGGTGATCTTGGCCACGAATTCGCTCCTGTTCGTGCGATTAGCACACTAAAAATGACGCCTGCGTCAAGAATTTCTTTTGGGATGGTCCGGCCGTAGCGGGATCAGATGAACCGACCGCGCAAAAAGCCTAAGGCCGGCAACGGGCGCCAGCTGCGCGGCAGATCGGCGCGCCGGATCGGCGCCACGCTGTAGCGCGGCAGCGGCTGCTTCGCCCAGTCGAGAAGATTGCGATAGGCCGCGACCTGCCGCTCCCGCCACGCCCGGTCGTCGAGCGCCGCCGAGCGGTTGGCGTGGATCTCCGCGATCCGTTCGGTGCGCCCGACCGAGGCTACGACCGCCCAGAGCGTATCGTCGCCGGCCGTGCCGATTCTGGAGATTTGGCTCATCGCCGGCATCTTGCCGAGGGACCGGGCGATGGTCAACCGAGCGGAAAGAAGTCGAGCTCCTCTCGGCTGTAATCGGTCTCGCCGCCGCCGGTCTGGTTCAACGGCAATTGCAGCTTGTAGATCGTGGCGCCCAGGATGCCGTCGGCATGGACATGATCCTTGGCCAAGGGCAGGACGACGCGCTCGCCGAGCCCTTGCTTGCCGATCCTGAGATAGATCGGCCCTTCGCCGCGCATGAAGCTCGGGCCGTCCAGCACCCTACGATAACGCGTCATGATCAGCGGCACGAGCTCGGGGGCGAAGCACTCCTCCAGCCGCTTGCCGCGGGAATGAAGGCCCAGCATCGAGACGATCCGGTCGCCCGCCAGCCGGCCGATGAAGGTGTTTTGCGCCGGATCGAAGCGCCAGGCCCATACCATCGGCAGATAGGGGGCGATCGCGGTCGGATCGATATCCTGCCAACCCGGCATCGCATGCAGACCGCACGCATCACGCCAATGCCGGGCGATCGCGATCAGCGACGGGTCGGTCAGTTTGGAGATGAGCGCGTCGAACGACATGATGGTCGTTTTCCTCCGTTCGACCGGCTTCGAGCCTAGGGGCGAGTTCTTAAGAGAGCGTCACCCATGATCGCAACTGCATTCCATTGTATGCATAGGCAACCTGCTTCGCCCGCATCCGTTCAATATGAACAATGAGATAGGTCGGGCAATCTCAACGACAACGGAACAAAGCGAGTTTCATTTTTCCAGATTGGTCCGGCGTGAAACGATTTTACGCAGGGCGGGATGTTGTTCCCGGCTTCGGCGCGCATTAGGCTCAAGCCCTTCGGGCATCGCCCGAAGTGGTCCCGCTGATCCTTATCTGAGCTCGCCTTGCTTGCCGGGCGAGCTCGCGGCCAGCCTTCCCGGCGACCCACATTTTGACGAAGGAAACCGACATGAGCCACATGACAAGCTTGGTCGTGAACGGAAAACCGATGAAAGTCGCCGTCGATGATCCCGACATGCCCTTGCTCTATGTGCTGCGCGACGAGTTCGGGCTGCACGGCCCGCGTTTCGGCTGCGGGCTCGGGCAATGCGGCGCCTGCACCGTTCATATCGACGGCGCGGCCGTGCGCTCCTGCATCACGCCGCTCTCTTCGGTCGGCGCCGGCAAGGTCGTGACGCTGGACGGGCTGGGCGACGCCAAGAAGCCGCATCCGCTGCAGAAAGCCTTCATCGAGGAGCAGGCGGTGCAGTGCGGCTACTGTATCAACGGCATGATCATGCAATCGGCCGCGCTCCTCGCGAAGAACAAGCATCCAAGCGAGGACGAGATCAAGCAGGAGCTCGCCAACAATCTCTGTCGATGCGGCACTCATGTCCGGATCGTGCGCGCGGTCAAGCGCGCCGCGGCCGAGATATAGGGAGGCCGGCATGTCCGAGATCGAGACGAGCCGCCGCGCGCTGCTCCAGGGCGGCGCCATGTTCGTGGGCTTCGCCGTCGCCGGGCGCTTGGCGCCTTCATTGGCCGAGACCTTGCCGCCGGCCAAGGGCGTCGCAGCCGACGAGGTCGATTCCTTCCTGGCGCTGCGTCGCGACGGCAGCGTCATCGTCTATTCCGGCAAGGTCGATCTCGGCACCGGGGTCGAGACCGCGCTGACGCAAATGGTCGCCGAGGAGTTGGAGGTGCCGACCGCGAGCATTTCCATCGTCCAGGGCGACACGGCATTGACCCCCGACCAGGGCCCGACCTTCGGCAGCCTGTCGATCCAGAATGGCGGCGTGCAGCTGCGCCAGGCCGCGGCGACGGTACGCAAGGCGCTGCTGGAGAAGGCGGCGGCCCGGCTGAAATCCACCCCCGACGATCTGGCGGCGGCGAACGGCGCCGTGACGCCCAAGAAGGGCGGCGCCGGGATCCGCTATGGCGAGCTCGTCGGCGGCAAGGCCCTGGCGCTCAAGCTCGACAAGGATGCCCCGCTCAAGGATTCGGCGGGATATCACACGGTCGGGCAATCGATGGCGCGGCTCGACATCCCGCCCAAGATCTTCGCCAAATTCACCTACATGCAGGATTTCCGCCTGCCCGGCATGCTCCATGGCCGGGTCGTGCGGCCGCCGGCGATGGAAGCGACCCTCGAGAGCGTCGACGAGGGCTCGATCAAGGATATCCCCGGCATCGTCCAGATCGTGCGCGACGGCAATTTCCTCGGCATCGTCGCCAAGACCGAATGGGCGGCGATCCAAGCAGCGACACAGCTCAAGGCGAGCTGGTCGGATTGGGCCGGCCTGCCCGAGCAAGTCAAGCTCTGGGACTATGTTCGCGCCACCAAGATCAACAAGACCGACACGACGAGCAATGTCGGCGACGCGCCCGGCGTGCTGGCGAAGGGCGGCAAGGTGCTGAGCGCCACCTACGATTTCGCCATTCACACCCATGGCTCGATCGGCCCGTCCTGCGCGGTCGCCGAGTTCAAGGACGGCAAGCTCACCTGCTGGACCGCCTCGCAGGCGACGCACGCGCTGCGCCAGCAGCTCGTGCTGATGTTCGGCCTGCCGGCCGACGATGTCCGCGCCATCTATGTCGAGGGTGCCGGGTGCTACGGCCGGAACGGTCACGAGGATGCGGCCGGCGATGCGGCCTTGATGGCCAAGGCGGTCGGCAAGCCGGTGCGCGTGCAGTGGATGCGGGCGGACGAGCATGGCTGGGACCCGAAAGGGCCGCCGACCCTCGTCGATCTCAAGGCGGCACTCGACGAGCAAGGCAACGTCATCGCCTGGCAGGGCGATTTCTACACGCCGGACGGCGTTGCCGGCACCGTGCCGCTGGTTCCGGCGAGCCTTGCCGGCAAGCCGCACGAGACCGTCATGTCGCCGGGCGGCGTCATCAACAATTCGGCCATCCCCTATAAGTTTCCGAACGTGCTCACGCGGGCGCACCGTTTGGCCGAGACGCCGTTCCGCCCGTCCTGGATCCGCTCGCCCGGCCGGCTTCAGAACACGTTCGCCAATGAATCGCTCATCGACGAGATCGTGGTCGAGACCGGCGGCGATCCGTTCGAATTCCGGCTGAAGCATCTCGATCCGGCCGATACGCGCGGCATCGAGACGCTGACCCGGCTGGCCAAGCTCGCCGGCTGGCAGAAGCAGGGGCAGCGCAAGCCTGCGGCCTCCGGCGACATCGCGACCGGGCGCGGCATGGCCTATGTCAAGTACGAGCTGGTGCGAACCTATGTCGGCATGGTCGCCGAGGTCGAGGTCAACCGGAAGACCGGCGAGATCCGGGCGCGCAAATTCTACGTGACCCAGGATTGCGGGCTCATCATCAACCCGGACGGCGTGCGCAACCAGATCGAAGGCAACATGATCCAGACGCTCAGCCGGACCTTGAAGGAAGAGCTGACCTTCGACCGCTCGACCGTCACCAGCCGCGACTGGGCGAGCTATCCGATCCTGACCTTCCCGGAAATCCCGGAGATCGAGATGGATCTGATCGACCGTCCGACCGAGAAGCCGTGGGGAGCGGGCGAGCCGTCGGCGGCCGTGGTTTCGGCGGCGATCGCCAATGCGGTCTATGACGCGGTCGGCGCCCGCTTGCGCTCGGTGCCGTTCACGCCGGCCAAGGTCAAGGCGGCGATGGGCTCCAGTATCTAGAGTACGTGAATCGTACTCTAGCTGTTTGAATAGAGACGGATTCACGGAATGGGTGATTTCCACCCATTCCGACCCGGCTCTAGAACCGCGGGTCGCCGAGCAGATAGAAGAGACCGCCCGCGAGCAGGATCGTGACCGGCAGGGTGAAGAGCCAGGCCATCACGATCCTGACGATGGTGGCGCGCCGCACGCCCTGGCCGCCGGCGATCATGGTGCCGGCGATGCCCGAGGTGATGATGTGGGTGGTGCTGACCGGCAGGCCGGTGAAGCCGGCGGTGCCGATCAGCACCGATCCGACCAGCTCGGCGCAGGCGCCCTGGCCCGGCGTCATATGCTGGCGTCCGAGCCGCTCGCCGAGCGTGCGCACGACGCGCTGATATCCCACCATGGTGCCGGCGCCGAGGCAGAGCGCGCTCAGCAGTCGGACCCAGAGCGGCGCATACTGGACCGTAGCCCCCATGCGCTTGCGCAGGTCTCCGGCCTTGGCCTTGTCGGCGGGGTCGGCATCCTTGACCTCGCCGACATGCTTAAGCTCCGACAGCACGAAATAGACATCACCCCGAAGGTGGGAGCGGGTGCCGTGCTCGGCCGCCTGCTCGGCGTTGCCGGCCTTGAGGTCGGCTGCCTGACCATCGAGCCCGGGTCCGGCATCGCGCAGGGCCGCGGCGGATTTGACGGCGGCGTCCTTCAGATCGTCGCCATATTTCTCGATGAGCGGTATCGCCTCACCGGCCTGCAGGCTCAACTGCGGCAACTCGTCCAGCGATTGCGGATTGAGCGCGAAGGTGCCCGGCATCAGGCCGATGATGGTCAGCATGATGAGGCCGATGCTTTTCTGCCCGTCATTGGTGCCGTGCGAGAAGCTGACCGAGGTGCAGGTCAGGATCAGCAGCCCGCGCAGCCACCAGACCGGCGGCTTGTCCTTTTCCGGCGGCTCGAACAGATGGCCGCGCCGCACCACCGCGCGCAGGATGGCGTAGAGCCCGCCGGCCAGCACCAGACCCATCAGCGGCGAGAGGGCGAGCGCCCGCAGCACGCTCCAGATCTGGCTCCAATCGACGCCTTGGGACAGATCGCGCGCGCCCATCAGCGCATCGGCGGCGGCGACGCCGATCAGCGCGCCGATGATGCAGTGCGAGCTGCTGTTGGGGATGCCGAACGCCCAGGTCAGCACGTTCCAGAACAAGGCCGCGGCGAAGATCGAGACCAGCATCGGCACGGCCGGCGAACCGTCGGGCGGCGTCAGCACGTCGGGCGGCAGGATCTCGACCAGGCTGTAGGCGACGGCGATGCCGCCGACCAGCACGCCGACGAAATTCATGAGGCCGGACCAGATCACGGCCGGGATCGGCTTCAGCGAATTGGTGTAGATGACGGTCGCGACGGCGTTGGAAGTATCGTGAAAGCCGTTGGTCGCCTCGAAGGCCAAGACCATCACGAAGCAGAAGACGAGCAACGCGATGACGATGTCCGACGAGGGCACGAAGTGAACGAGCATTCCGCCTCCAGGCGCTGACCGGGCGACGATCGCCTCAGGCCAACGAACGGGCGTTCTTCGGTGCCCGTTACCATCTTGGAATATGACAAGTTTCTTTCAGCAGGCCTCATCGGGCATGAGATGGCGCATAGTGGGAGGGCGCCGCGTTAGCGGCGAGGAGGCCGTCATGGATGCCATTGCCGAGATCGTTCGGGACCTGCTGATTTTCGTCGCGGTGATGTTCGCGCTCCTCGTCGCGCTCATCGTCATCGTCTCGAGCCTGCCGAACGATAATCCGCTGAAGCGGGTGCTGACCGCGCTCTGCTATCGCGTCGGCGCCACCGTGGCGGCGGGTGCCGTCGCCGTCCCGGTCGAGTTCGTGCCCGGCCTCGACGCGCTCTACGACGTGGCCGTGCCGCTCGGGCTCCTCTATTTCTGGTACACCTTCTTCCGCGACGCCTATCGCGCCTCGCATCAGGCGGGCGGACCGCGTGCCATCGGCCGCGAGCCGCTCTGACTTCGAGCCGGAGCGGACCAAGGCCGCGAGATCTCGGCGAAATTATCCCTATTTGACGGTCACCATACCCATTTGCCTGCTTGCCTCCCCCGCGCCTATCGGCAACAACGGCTGCTGGCCGATGCTTCCGGTCGGACGAATGTCGTGGCCACTCCAGGATGAACTCGTCGGACCTCATGGACAGACCAACCACCGATCATCCGCAATGGCGGCTCGAGGCGACCGACCAGCAGAATCTGCTCGTGCTCTCGGGCGACTGGACGGTTCCCGGCGACAGCGCCGCCCAATTTCCGTCCGACGGGCTGAAATCGGCGCGCGCGGACCGGCCGCTGATGTTCCGAACGGATGGTCTCGGCCGCTGGAACACCGCGCTCGTCAGCTTTCTGTGGGCGGTCAAGCAGGCCGCCACCCAGGCCCGGTTCGACTTCCGCAGCGATACCCTGCCGCCTTCCGCGCGAAAGCTCCTCGATCTCCTGCCCGACCGGCCGCTGGAGCAGAAACCCCCGCGCCGCGCCCCGTTCGCGCCGGTAGCGGAGATCGGCCGAAGGACCCTCGACAGCCTTACCGAGATCGGCACGGTTTCCGAGCTCGGCGCCACAGTGGCCGGCGGCAGCCTCGGTGCCCTCCTCGGCAGAAGCCGAATGCGGGCATCGGATCTTCTCGCCAACATCCGTGACGCCGGCCCTTCGTCGCTGCTGATCGTCAGCATCGTCAACTTCCTGGTCGGCGCTATCCTCGCCTTCGTCGGCGCTGTCCAGCTCAAGAAATTCGCCGCCGACATCTATGTCGCCAATCTGGTCGGCATCGCCATGGTGCGCGAGATGGCGGCAGTGATGACGGCCATCATCATGGCCGGCCGCACGGGCGGTGCCTATGCCGCCCGCATCGCGACCATGGAAGGGAACGAGGAGATCGACGCCCTGACCGTGTCGGGCATTCCGGTATCGAGCTATCTGATCCTGCCGTCGGTTCTCGCCCTCATAGCGACGATGCCGCTGCTCTACCTCTATGGCTGCCTCGTCAGCATGGCCGGCGGCTGCGTCGTCTCGGTGGCCATGCTCAATGTGACGGCAACGGGCTATCTGAACCAGACGCTCGGCGCCGTGCAGCTCGACCAGTTCGTGTTCGGCTTCATCAAGTCGATCGTTTTCGCCGGCTTCATCGGCCTGACGAGCTGCCGCATCGGCCTCAAGGCCGGACGCAGCGCCGCCGATGTCGGCATCGCTGCGACCCGTGCTGTCGTCGTCGGCATCGTCGGCGTCATTGCCATCGACGCCATCTTCGCCGTGATCGCCAATGCCATCAACATCTGAGATGTCTATCGCCAGCCCCGCGGAGGACCGGCGCGAAACCTTGCTGTCCGTGAGCGGCCTCACCTTGGCTTACGGCCCGAAGATCATTCAGCAGAATATCTCGATGGATGTACGCAAGGGCAGCATCTTCGCCATCATGGGCGGCTCGGGCTGCGGCAAGAGCACCGTGCTGCGCAGCATGATCGGCCTGCTTCCCCCGAGAGCCGGCCAATACCGGGTCGATGGCGAGGATTACTGGGGCGGGGACGGCGGCTACCGGGCGCGGATCGCCCGGCGGTTCGGCGTGCTGTTTCAAAGCGGCGCGCTCTGGAGTTCCATGACCGTGGGCGAGAATGTCGCCTTGCCGATGCAGATGAACACGCCGCTCGACGCGCGCACGATCCGCGGACAGGTGGAGCTCAAGCTCGGCCTCGTCGGCATGCTGCCCGCCATCGACCAGTATCCTTCCGAGCTCAGCGGCGGCATGCGCAAGCGCGCCGGCCTGGCCCGCGCGCTTGCGCTCGATCCGGACATCCTGTTCTTCGATGAGCCGTCGGCAGGTCTCGATCCGATCAGTTCGGCGCGGCTCGACGAACTGATCGTCAATCTGCGCGACGGGCTGGGGGCTACGATCCTGATTGTCAGCCACGAGTTGCCCAGCCTGTTCGCGATCGCCGATGACGGCATCTTCCTGGATGCCCCGACGAAGACCCCGATCGCGAATGGCTCGCCATCATGGCTGCGCGATCATTGCCGGGATCCGCGGGTGAGCGCCTTCATGCGCCGCGAATCCACCGACGGCATTCCCGACAGGAAAGGCTGACCCCCATGGCAAACAGGCAGACGATCGTCGGCGCGTTCGTGCTGGGCGGGATAGCCCTCGGCGTCGCCGCCTTCGTTCTCTTCGGAAATTTCCATCCCTTCTCCACCTCCCAGCGCGCCGTCGTCATCTTCCAAGGCTCGGCCAGCGGGCTCGCCGTCGGCGCCCCGGTGACGTTTCGCGGCGTCCGCGTCGGCGCCGTCAGCGGCATCTCGATCGAGTTCGACCAGCAGGCCTATGCCGCTTTCATCCCGGTGACCTTGGAACTGCAGCCGGACCAGGTGCGCCTTGCCCATAGCAGCGAGCCGCTTCAGCTTACCGAACTCATCCAGCACGGGTTGCGCGCAGAGCTCAACATACAGAGCTTCGTCACCGGCCAGTCTCAGATCGACCTCGATTTCGATGCGGCTTCGCCGGCGGTCTTTCATCCCGGCTTCACGGACCTGCCGGAAATCCCGGCGCGCCAATCCGCCATTCAGAAGGCGCAGCAGACCCTGTCGCAGCTGCCGCTGAAGGAGCTGGCCGACAACGCCAATGCCTCCGTGGAAAGCATCCGCCAGTTGGCGGAAAGGCTGGACACCGACCTGCCGACGCTGATCGAGAGCCTAAAGGCAACCTCCGATCGTTCAAAAGCGACTTTGGACGCGGCTACCCAGGCGATCGGCGATCTGCAGCAGCGGCTTGCCGTTACCCTCGGCGATATCGACAAGCTTGTCGAGGTGGGGGCCCGCCAGATCGATGCGCGGGGCGCCGACCTCCATGCCCTTCTGGCGAATTCGGACAAGACGGTCACGGAGGTGCGGCAATCCCTCGCCGATCTGCACGAGATAGTCTCCACCCGCTCCGTCGACCGCGCCAATCTCGACTCGGTGCTGCGCGACCTGGCCGCGGCAGCGGGGGCGCTTCGCGGCTTCGCAAGCGATGTCGAACGCAATCCGCAACTGCTTCTGTCGGGACGCAAGCCGTGAGAAAAGCCCCATCTTCCGCCCCTACCTGCCTAATGGGGCTATCCCTCTCCCTGGCGCTGCTGACATTGCCGGCAGGTTGCGCCGCGCCGCCCGTCAAGCTCTATACCCTGGGCGGCCCCGCGATCGCCGCAGGTGCGGCCCCCGCTGCCGATGCGCCATTTGCCCCGTCGACGCCGATCGTCGAAGTCCGCCGGGTGGCGCTTCCCGACTATCTGGACACGCAGGACATCGTCGTTCGGCGCGGCAACCAGATCGACCGCAGCAGCGAGGGGCGTTGGAGCAGCCGGCTCTCCATCGGCGCGACCGACCTGATCGCGGCCCGCCTGGCGGCGCTGCGGCCGGACATGCTCGTCACCGGCCAGCCCCAGGTCACGCCGCCCAGCTTCCGGCTCGCGATCGACATCAGCCGTCTGGATGTGAGCGCCAGCGGCACGGTCGCTCTCGAAGCGAACTGGACGATCGTTCCGAAAGGGGAAGACCTCCCGATTACTCATGGCCGCGCCTCACTCTCCGAAGAGGGGGCCGTTGCCACCGACGAAGAGGTCGTCGCCCTCACTGACGCGATCCTCGACCGCCTCGCCGGCCGGATCGTCATGGACTTCCAGAGCGTGGCCGCAAAAAGTCCCTGAGGAAGCCGGACGCCGGCCTTCAGCCCCGCTTCAGCGTCGTGACCCCGCCGGGGGCGGCGATGATCACTTCCGTGGCGAGGCCGATGAACAGGCCGGTCTCGATCACGCCGACCTGGGACTTGATCCGCTGGGCGAGACCGGCGGCATCCGCGATCGGGCCGAAATCGCAATCGAGGATGAAATTGCCGCCGTCGGTCACCAGCGGCTGGCCGTCGCCGCTGCGCCGGAGCTTGGGCTTGGCGCCGAGCGCCGCGATCCGGCGCTCGGTCGATTGCCAACCGAAGCGGGTGACCTCGACCGGCACGGGGGTATGGCCGCCGAACGGTTCGGTCAGCTTCGATTCATCGACGATCACCAGCATCCGCTTGGACGCGGCGGCGACGATCTTCTCGCGCAGCAAGGCCCCGCCCAGCCCCTTGATCAGGTCGAGCGTGCCGCGCTGCACCGCATCGGCGCCGTCGATGGTGAGATCGATCTCAGTGTGATGGGCGAAATCGGTGAGGGGGATGCCGAGGCTGTTCGCCTGGGCCGCCGTCGCTTCGGAGGTCGGGATGCCGGTGATGCGGATGCCTTCCTCGCGCATCCGCCGGGCCAGCGCGTCGACCGCCAGCTTCGCGGTCGAGCCGGTGCCGAGGCCCAGCACCATGCCGTCCTCGACGGCGGCGGCGGCATGCTCGGCGGCGGCGCGCTTCAAGGCGAGGGCAGGATCTTGCTCGGTCATGGTCATACCCTCACGGAAGGGCGCAAGGCGGCGATGGCCTTGGCGTAGTCGTCGGTGCCATAGATCGCCGAGCCTGCGACCAGCGCGTCGGCGCCGGCCTCGATCACCAGCGGGGCGGTTTCCGGCGTGATGCCGCCATCGACCTCGATCCAGGTATCGAGCCCGGCCTCGTTGCAGGCCATGCGCAGATAGCGGATCTTGGGCAGGATCTCGGGGATGAATTTCTGGCCGCCGAAGCCGGGATTGACCGACATGACCAGGATGATGTCGCACAGCTTCAGCACGTAATCGAGCACGTCCGGCGGCGTAGCGGGGTTCAGCACCGCGCCGGCCTTCTTGCCCAGATCGCGGATTTGCGCCAGCGTGCGATGCAGATGCGTGGTGGCGCCGGCCTCGGCATGGACCAGGATGTGGTCGGCGCCGGCCTTGGCGAAATCGGCGACATAGCGTTCCGGCTCGACGATCATCAGATGCACGTCGAGCGGCTTCCTGGTGGCGCGGCGCGCGGCCGCCACGATCGGCGGGCCGATCGTGATGTTGGGCACGAATCGGCCGTCCATGACATCGACATGGATCCAATCGGCGCCAGCGCGGTCGACCGCTTCGATCTGGGCGCCGAGTTCGAGAAAATCGGCCGAGAGGATCGACGGGGCGACGATCACGCCGCGGTCGGGGCGGGGCGGGTTCAGGCGCATTTCCATCATCCGGTCATCTTCGCCAAGGGCGGTTCGGCCGGAAGTGAGCATAGTGCTGCGCGAAAGTCGAGCCCCGGCGCGCCGGCATCACATCTTCGGAGCAGCGGGCGGCGGGAACCACAGGCTGACGGTTGTGCCGTTGCCGGGCTCGCTGACGATGGCGAAACGGCCGCCGTGAAGCTCGATCAGCCGAACGACGATGGGCAGGCCCAGGCCGGTGCCGCCGCCGGCCAGGCGACGATCGCCGGCGACCTGTCCGAACGGGGCGAGCGCCACGCGGATCGCATCCTCGTCCATGCCCGGTCCGGTATCGGTCACGGTGATGGCCGTGCCTTCGTTCGGCCCATCGGCGATGGCGATATCGACATGGCCGCCCTCCGCCGTGAATTTGACGGCGTTCGACAGAAGATTGAGCAGGATCTGGCGCAAGCCCAGATCGTCGGCATGAACGGTGCCGTCGCCCGTGACCAGGATGTCGACCGTCACGTCGCGGCCGCCGGTGGCGCGCGCCACCAGGGCGAGGCATTCCTCGGCGATGGTCTTGGCGTCGAGACGGCGCGGTTCCAGCTTGCGCTTGCCGGCCGAAATCTTGGACAGGTCGAGGATATTGTTGATGAGCCCGAGCAGGAGCTGGCCGCTCTTATAAATATCCTCGATATAGGTTTGATAGCGGGAATGGGCGACCGGGCCGAACACGCCATTCATCATCAGGTCGGAAAAGCCGAGGATGGCGGTGAGCGGCGTGCGCAGATCATGACTCATCGCCGCCAGGAACATCGATTTGGTGCGGTCGGCCTCGCGGGCTCGATCCCGTTCCGCCAGCAGCCGACGGGATACGCGCCGCGCCTTCTCGACCTCTTCGCCGAGCGCGGCGTTTCGTCGCTCCAGCTCGGCGATCCGGGACTCCTGGGTCCGTTCCTGCCGTTCGGACTCCCCGTCCGGTTCGGCCTCTTGGTGGGCCGCAAGCCTGCGCATTTGAGTGGTTTCTCCTCGTCCGCACTCTCCTTATAGCGTAACCGGCGACAGCACCGCTGGGTGCAATAAAGGATGGAAAAGTAAACTTCGAGGCGTCATTTTATCCAATTAAGTATTTGATAAGAAACAAAAAGTCTTTGGCGCCCTGAAATAGGGTTAATGATCGGTCCGGGTTGCATCCGTATGCGCCCCAAAAATGCCCTGCCCCCATGGGGTCTTGAAAATCCTTGCTCGCTCTCGCGCCCAAGCTATGGTTGCCATTCCCCTGTCGCCTGAGCCGAAGGACGTGTGCGCCATGCCGATCGTCAACCGAATCGCCGATTTCCACCCCGATCTCACGGAATGGCGGCGCGATCTGCATGCGCATCCGGAACTCGGCTATGAGGAGCATCGGACCTCCGGCATCGTGGCGCAGAAGCTCGCCGAATTCGGCATCGAGGTACATCGCGGCCTGGGCAAGACCGGCGTGGTCGGCACGCTCAAGGGCAACCATCCGGGCGACCGCGCCATCGCGATCCGCGCCGATATGGACGCGCTGCCGATGAGCGAGGCGAACGACTTCGCCCATGCCTCGCGGAATCCGGGCAAGATGCATGCCTGCGGCCATGACGGGCATACCACCATGCTGCTGGGGGCGGCCCGTTACCTGGCAGAGACCAAGAATTTCGCCGGTACCGTCCATTTCGTCTTCCAGCCGGCGGAGGAAGGCGGCGCCGGCGGCGAGGCGATGGTCAAGGACGGGCTCTTCGAGAAATTCCCGGCCGACGAGGTTTACGGCATGCACAACATGCCGGGCCTGCCGTTCGGCGCCATCGCCGGCCGGGTCGGGGCGATGATGGCGGCGACCGACCGGGTCGACATCCATGTGCGGGGCAAAGGCGGCCACGCGGCGCAGCCGCACAAGACCGTCGATCCGGTGGTCATCGGCGCTCAGATCGTCACGGCGCTCCAGACCATCGCCAGCCGCACCGCCGATCCGATCGACAGCCTGGTGATCAGCATCACCGAGTTTCATGCGGGCTCCGCCTACAACGTCATCGCCGACGAGGCGGTGCTGCGCGGGACCATCCGCACCTTCGACCCCGGCCTGCGCAAGACCGCGGAGCAGTCGATCCGGGCGATCGCCGGCGGCATCGCCGCGGCCATGGGCGGCAGCGCCGAGATCACCTACTACACGGGCTATCCGGCGGCGCGGAACCATGCCGACCAGCTCGGCAAGGCGCTCGCGGTCGCCGCCGACCTGGTCGGTGCCGACAAGGTCATCGGCGATGTCGAGCCGACCATGGGCGGCGAGGATTTCGCCTATATGCTCGAAGCGAAGCCCGGCGCCTATGTCCTGATCGGCACCGGACCGGAAATCGAGGGCGGCAAGCTCCATCAGGTCAATTACGATTTCGACGACGAGCTTTTACCGATCGGCGCCAGCTACTGGGCGCAGCTGGTCGAAACCTTGCTGGCGCGCTGAGCCGGACATGCCGATCACCAATCGCATCGCCGATTTCCATGCCGACCTGACGGCGTGGCGGCAGGACCTGCACGAGCATCCGGAACTCGCCTTCGAGGAGCACCGGACCTCCGGCATCGTGGCGCAGAAGCTCGCCGAGTTCGGCATCGAGGTGCATCGCGGCCTCGCCGGCACCGGCGTGGTCGGCACGCTCAAGGGCAGCCAGCCCGGCGATCGCGCGATCGCGCTCCGCGCCGACATGGATGCGCTGCCGATGCAGGAGGCGAACGGCTTCGCCCATGCCTCCAAGCATGCGGGCAAGATGCATGCGTGCGGCCATGACGGCCATACGACCATGCTGCTGGGGGCGGCGCGCTACCTGGCCGAGACGCGGAATTTCGCCGGTACCGTCCATTTCGTCTTTCAGCCGGCGGAAGAGTCCGGCGGTGGCGGCGAGGTCATGGTTCGGGACGGGCTATTCGAGAAATTCCCGGTCGACGAAGTCTACGGCATGCATAATTCACCCGGCATGCCGGTGGGCGAGTTCGGTGGCCGGGCCGGGCCGATGATGGCAGCGACCGACGAGTTCGACATCACGGTCACCGGCCGCGGCGGCCATGCCGCCCAGCCGCATAAGGCGATCGATCCGGTCGTGATCGCCGCTCAGATCGTCACGGCGCTGCAGACCATCACCAGCCGGACCGCCGATCCGATCGACAGTCTGGTCGTCAGCGTCACGCAGTTCCATGCCGGCTCCGCCTACAACGTCATCGCCGATGCGGCAGTGCTGCGCGGCACCGTGCGCAGCTTCGATCCGCCTCTCCGCATCGAGGCCGAAGCCGCTCTGCGGCGGATCTCCGCCGGCATTGCCGAAGCGATGGGCGGCAAGGCCGAGATCGTTTGGACCAAGGGCTATCCTTCCACCCGCAACCATGCGGCTCAGCTCGACAAGGCGCTCGCCGTCGCCACCAAGGTGGCGGGGCCCAGGAACGTCCATGCCGATGTGCCGCCGGTGATGGGCGGCGAAGATTTCGCCTATATGCTCGAAGCGAAGCCCGGCGCCTATATCGTGATCGGCGCCGGTCCGAGCGGGGGCGGCCGCAACCTGCATCAGGTCCATTACGACTTCAACGACGAGATCCTACCCTTGGGCGCCAGCTATTGGGCCCAGCTGGTCGAGACGGTGCTCGCCAAGGACTGATACCAAATCCCGACTCATCGGGATTTGGTATCGCGAGCGACGGCGAGCGCGCGCCGCATGGCGCGAAAGCCAAGCCCACGGAGGTGGGCGCCCGGCGAGTGAGGCCTGGCGTAAGGACTGACGGGCGCCGTCGCTATTCGGCGGATTGGGCGGCTACGGCAGGCGGCTGCTCGGGCTCCTTCGGCAGCATGCCCCATCTCTCCAGGAGCGCGAACAGGCGCTGGCCCTGGAAGCTCAGCAGCATCATGCCGCCCAAGGTGACGAAGCCGATGATCGGTCTGATCGTCAGCAGCCGCTCCATCGGTATGATCTCGCCCAGCCACAGATAGAGGCCGGCGCGAAAGGCGAAATAGCCTGCCCACAGCCAAGTCATGAGCTTGAGGAAATAGCGGATGTCGGCACGGTCCTCGAACGCCTCGCCGCTCTGCTGCTCGGCGATGTCCTGAAGCATCGATTTCTCGCCGCGCGCGCCGAACGCGAAGACGCCGGACAGCACGAGGTTGGTGATCACCGCCTCGTACTTGATCATGAACGGCGTCTGCGAATAGAGGTCGATCGCGCCGAAGACGAGCGTCAGGCCGCTGGTCAGCAGGTAGATCGCGGGAAAGCCCGCGCGGGTCGCGATCCGGCGGACGCCGTCGATCAGGACGAACACGACCGAGCCGGCGATGGCGACCTTGAGCCCGAAAATCCAGAGCAGCGACCAGAACAGGATCAGGGTGCCGAACTGCGTCACCAGCATGCGCAGGAAGCCGAGAAGGCGTTTCATCCCGGTTCTCCGCTCAGGCCAGGCTCTTCGAGGCCATCTCGAAGGTGCCCTTGCTCAGGCCGGTCACGGCCAATACCCGCTCGAGCTCACGCTTCATCGCTGCTTGCCGCTCCTGGTCCTGGCGCCTCCAGGTGCCGAGCGGCTGAACCAGTCGTGCCGCCAACTGGCCGTTGAGTGGATCGATCGCGATCACTTGATCGGCGAGGAAAGCGTAGCCGGCGCCGCTCGCATCGTGGAAGCGAAGCTGGTTGGTGATGGCGAAGGCGGCGACGAGCGCCCGCACCCGATTGGGGTTCTTGAGGTCGAAGACCGGATGGCCGAGCAAGGCGCGGCAATGCTCGAGCGTGGCGGGCAGGGGCGAGCTCGCCTGGATGGACAGCCACTTGTCGACGACCAGATCCTCCTGCCGCCAATCTTCGAGGAATTTGGCGAGGGCTTCGGTTCGCTCCGGCCGGTCCAGCGCCGCCAGCAGCCGCAGCGCCGCCAACCGGTCGGTCATGTTGCGGGCATGGTCGAACTGCGCCTTGACCAGGGCCGTCGCCGCATCGCTCTCGGTCGCGGCGAGATAGGAGAGGCAGGCGTTCCTCAACGCCCGTCGGCCGATCGAGCGGCTGTCGATGCGATAGGGGCCGTCATCGCCGAGGCGCGCATAGGCGGCTTCGAGCTCCGGCCGCAGCGCCCGGCCGATGCCGGCGAGCATGAAGCGCCGGGCGGCATGGATCGCCTCGACATCGACGATCGGCATGCGGTCGGCGAGTTGCTCCTCGTCCGGCAGGATCAACGTCTCGGCGGCGAAGGCCGGGTCGCTGTCGGCGTCGGCGAGATTGTGCCGCACCAGATCGAGCAGCCCGTCATCGAGCGTCAGGGTCTCGCCGCGCCGGAAGGCGGAAACCTGGGTCATCAGCGCATGCGCCGCCACTTGCTGGCCGGCTTCCCAGCGGGCGAAAGTGTCGCCGTCATGGCGTGCCAGGAAGCGCAGGCGGTCGAGCGAGAGCCCGTCGAGCTTGACCGGCGCCGAGAAGCCTCGCAGCAGCGACGGCACCGGCGATGCCGCGACATCCTCGAAGCGGAAGGTTTGCTCGGCTTCCGACAGGGTCAGCACGCGCGTGCCGGCCACGGCTTCGGCCTCGCCTTCGAGCCGCGTCTCGATCTCGCCCCCGGCCGGGTCGAGGAGCGCCATGGCGAGCGGAATGACAAGCGGTTCCTTGACCGGCTGGCCGGCGGTCGGCGGCGTCGTCTGCCGCACCGTCAGCTCATAGCGGCGCGCAGCTTCGTCCCAATGGTCGGACACGGTCACGACGGGGGTGCCGGCCTGGCCGTACCAGCGCTGGAAGCGGGTGAGGTCGATGCCGGAGGCGTCGGCCATGGCCTGGACGAAATCCTCGGTCGTGACGGCGCTGTTGTCGTGGCGGGCGATATACAGGTCCATGCCCTTGCGGAAATTCTCCCGCCCGATCAGGGTTTGGATCATGCGCACGACCTCGGCCCCCTTGCGGTAGACCGTGGCCGTGAAGAAGTTATTGATTTCCATATAGGTTTCCGGCCGCACCGGGTGTGCCAGCGGGCCGTCATCCTCGGTGAACTGGCGGGCGCGCAGAATGCGCACCTCGCCGATGCGCCCGACCGCGCGGCTGTTCATGTCGGCCGAGAATTCCTGGTCGCGGAAGACGGTCAGCCCTTCCTTGAGCGAGAGCTGGAACCAATCGCGGCAGGTGACGCGGTCGCCGGTCCAATTATGGAAATACTCATGGCCGATGACCGACTCGATGCCTTGATAGTCGCCGTCGGTCGCGGTGTCCGGCCGGGCCAGCACATATTTCGCGTTGAAGATATTGAGGCCCTTGTTCTCCATCGCGCCGCCGTTGAAGTCCGAGACGGCGACGATATTGAAGACATCGAGATCGTATTCGAGCCCGAAGACATCCTCGTCCCACTTCATCGCGGCCTTCAGTGACGCCATGGCGTGGGCGCACTTATCCTCGTCGCCGGGCCGGACCCAGATGCCGAGCGCCACGTCGCGGCCGGAGCGGGTGGTGAAGCTGTCGCGCACGACCGCGAACTCGCCGGCGACGAGGGCAAAGAGATAGGCCGGCTTCGGGTGCGGATCGTCCCATTTGGCCCAGTGCCGGCCGCCCGCGCTCTCGCCCCGGTCGACAGGGTTGCCGTTCGACAGCAGCACCGGATAGCGCGCCTTGTCGGCGACCATGGTGGTGGTGAAGCGCGCCATCACGTCCGGCCGGTCCTGGAAGAAGGTGATGCGGCGGAAGCCCTCCGGCTCGCATTGGGTGCAGAAGCTGCCGCCGGATTTGAACAGGCCGCTGAGCTCGGTATTGTTCTGCGGCTCGATGCTCGTCTCGATATCGAGCGTGAACAGATCGGGCACGTCCGGGAGCACCAGCGCCTCGTCATCGAGCTGGTAGCGGTTGGCGCCGAGCGTCTCGCCGTCGAGCGCCACCGAGACCAGCTTCAGCGCTTCGCCGTCGAGCCTGAGCGCGCCGCTGCGCTCGGTCGAGGCCGGGTTGCGGCGGATGGTCAGGCGCGACTTGACCGAGGCCTTCTCCTCGCCCAGCTCGAACACGAGATCGACCGTCTCGATCGCGAATTCGGCCGGCCGATATTCGGCCAGCCGGACCGTGCGGCGGGGAGGGTCGATGTCGCGCGAGGCGTCCGGCATGGTTGCTCCGTCTTCGGCTGGCCAGGGGATTTCGGGTGCGGCACTTTAGAGCACGATCCGACAAGATTGAATCGATCTGATCGAAACGCGCCGATTCAAATATAGAGCGGCTCTCGCGTTTCGGAACGCGACGATCCGGAACGGCCTCTCCCCGAAGGAATTGGCGGAGATGGCGTCCGCTCCCTCGAATTGAAGCGAGGCAAAAGATCGAGGCCGGGCGGCGCTCTCCGCCCGGCCTCGGGCCGGATCAGCGTCCGCCGCTATAGGTGGGCTGCCGGGGCTGCTGCGGGGCAACGTTGGTGTTGCTGTTCGTGTCGGCGTTCTTGGCCGGCGTGCCGCTCAGCGACGCGACCACCTTCTTGGTGTCGCCGTTGCAATCGGCCGGCTTCCAATCCTTGAGGTCGATGGATTTCCGACCCTCGGTGACCTGCTTCTCGAAGGCCGGATAGACCTTGTCGTTGAACAGCGCCGACAGCTTGTCGCGGATCGGCCCTTGGACGGCGTCCTGGTCGGCACCCTGGATCGTGCCGATGGCGGCGATATCGGCTTTGTAGGTCGTGGCGAGAGAGGCGCCGAAGGCGGCCAGCGTGGCGTCCTCGTTCTTGATCACCGGTTCGGCCTGGCTCGCGAACGCATCCGCGACGCAGCCATTGTCGGCCGCCTCCTTGGCGACGGCGATCTGGCGCTTGAAGCCGAGCTTGATGGTGACCTCGGCCAGGCCACCGCACATGCCGGCGCCGCCGGGCAGCTGCTGCATCGCCACCTTGCGGCTCATCGTGCCGGTGACTTCCGAATTGTAGCTCTCGTACCGCCATTTGTCGGAGCTGTCGCCGGCGGCGGCGGAGATTTCCTTCGCCGTCTTGGACGTGTCGCGCTCAGGCGTGCCGGGCAGGGCTTCGAACTTGATCGTCGGAGCCGGAAAGGCCGGGCAGGAGCCGGCGGCATAGGCCGTCCCGGAGCCGAAACCAAGTGCGATGGCGGCAACGAGCAGGGTCTTCTTCATCGATGCATTCCTCGAGCGCATGTGGGGTGGCGAGAGGAAAGCCGGGCGAAGCGCGGAAGTAAAGCCGGAACTTACCGCCGACCGGGCATCAGCCGGTCGCGCAGCCGGTCGGTCGCGGCGACCATGGCCGCCATCATAGCGGGCTCCAGATCGGTGTGATTGCCTTCGACGACCATGCTGATCCGCGAGCCCGGCCAAGCCCGATGGACGGCCCAGGCGGTGGCCGGCGGCGTCACGACATCATAGCGGCCTTGAACGATTTCGCAGGGCAGATGGCTGATCCGGCCGAGATTGGCGAGGATCTGCCCTTCCTCCAGAAAGAAGCGGTTCACGCAGTAATGGGTGAAGAAGCGGGTGAGCGGCAGGGCGGCATGGAGGTCGGTGGCGCTGTCGATCAGCTCCGGATCGGGCCGGAAGGTCGAGGTGCGGGCGGAGAAGAGCTTGAGCGCCTGAGCCGCATGCGTGTGGATCGCCGCGTCGGGATCGGCCGCGCGTTTCGCATAGGCCGACAGAAGGTCGTGGCGCTCATCGGCGGGCAAGGAATTTTCGAGCGCTTCGAAAGCCTCGGGGAAGAGCGCGCCGATCTGCCGCCACCACCAGTCGATTTCCGAGGCGCGGCCGGTGAACACGCCGCGCAGCCGAAAGCCGAGGCATCGGTCGGGGTGGGTCTGGCCATAGAGCATTGCCAGGCAACTGCCCCAGGAGCCGCCGGCGAGCGCCCAGCGCTCGATGCCGAGATGGTGGCGCAGCGCCTCCAGATCGGCGACCAGGGTCTGGGGATTATTGCCTTCCAGGCTGCTCCAGGGCTCCGACCTGCCGCAGCCGCGCTGGTCGAGCAGGACGATCCGGAAGGTGGACGGGTCGAAGAAACGGCGATGGATCGGCCGTGTCGCCCCGCCGGGGCCGCCATGCAGAAAGATGATCGGCAGGCCGGCCGGATTGCCGGAACATTCCCAAGCGATCCGATGCCCGTTTCCCACTGGCAGCAGGCCGGCTGCGAAGGGATCGATCTCGGGATAGAGCATGGCGGCATCCATCGGTTCGCGGCGGCGGAGGCTGCATGCTGGCGTAAGCATCAAGCCCTTGCAACCATGTCCGGATCATGACTCACGTACCGAGCTGAGCCATCGTGTGAGAGTCATTTCCTATCTCATCGTAATTTATCAATCTTTTTTAAAGAAAGGGCTCGACAAGGGTTTCCGATTCGGTAATCTTCATTAACGTTAACGCATCGTTACGCGCGAGACTGAGATGAACCTTAACGTGCCCCATAACCGATTCGCGGATCGCCTCCATCCGCGCGATGCGGTTTTGGTGCTCGTCGATTGCCAGGATCGGCTGATCGAACGCGTCGCCGGCGGTAAGGCGCCGGCTCTTCTAAACAATATCAGTGGTTTGGCCAGATTGGCTCACTCCTTCGACGTACCGGTCGTGCTGGGGGCCCAGTCGCCGCGACGGGCCGGGCCGGTCGCCGGCGAGCTGGTCGAGCTGTTCGGCCGCGGCAAGGTCGTGACGCGCAAATCCAGCGATTTCTGGTCCGATCCGGCGTCTCGCGCGGCGGTGCTAGGCACCGGCCGGCGCGAGATCGTCATGGCCGGCCTCGTGCCCGGCCTCGGTATCGCGGCGCCGGCGCTGGCGGCGCGCAAGGACGGGTTTCAACTGCATGCCGTGCTGGACGCCTCGGCAAGCGGCGATATCACGGCGGAGCGGCTCGGCATCGCCCGCATGACCGCATCCGGCGTCCGGCTCACGACCTGGGTGGCGATGCTGGCGGAGTTCGCCGCGACCGGCATCGCGCGCGGGGCCGCCGCCATGCTGCGCGAGAATCTCGAGCGCTATAGCTGCGGAACGATGGATGGCACCGTCATCGCCGACTATCCTTTGGGTGGGCTGGAGCTGCCGCTGACCGCGTGAACCTCGGGCCCGCCTTTTGCTAGAGCCCGATGCGATCATGTCGGTTCGACATGATCGCTGAATCGGTCTCTAACCATATGAGATAGAGCAAGATTCAGATTTTAGGCCGAATAGGCCTAAAATCATCTTGCTCTAGAGGGCCTGTCGTCATGCCGCGTTTCGCCGCCAATCTCTCCTGGCTCTTCACCGAGCTGCCGTTTCCCGATCGTTTCGCCGCCGCCGCCGATGCCGGTTTCAAGGGCGTCGAGATCCTGACGCCCTACGGCCATTCCGAGGCGGAGATCGCGGCCAGTCTCGACGAGACCGGGCTCGAGCTGGTGCTGCTCAACCTGCCCGCCGGCGATCCGGCCAAGGGCGAGCGCGGCTTCGCGGCCTTGCCTGGTCGGGAGGACGAGTTCGCGGCATCGCTGGAGACGGCGATCCGGTATGCGCAGGCGCTCGATTGTCCGCGGCTCCACTGCCTGGCCGGCATTCTCCCGCCCGGCACCGATCTCGCCGCCGCACGCGACACCTATATCCGCAATCTCCGGCATGCCGCCGCGCGTGCCGACGGGGCTGGCATCACGATCCTGATCGAGCCGATCAACGATCGCGACATGCCGGGCTATTTCCTCAATCGCCCGAGCGAAGCGCCGACGATCATCGAGGCGGTGGACGCCGCCAACCTTCGCCTCCAGCTCGATTTTTACCATTGTCAGGTGATGGAGGGCGATCTCGCCACCCGGCTCCGCGCGCTCGCGCCGCTGATCGGCCATATGCAGATCGCCGGCGTGCCGGACCGGACCGAGCCCGATCGTGGCGAGGTCAATTACCCCTATCTGTTCGATCGGATCGATGCACTGGGCTATCAAGGCTGGATCGGCTGCGAATATCGGCCGGCCGCGGGCACGCTGTCCGGGCTCGGCTGGGCCGAGCGTTGGCTCGGTTCCTGATCAGCTCTGCAGGAAGTCGAACTCGGCGTCCTGGACGACCAGGCAGGTGAGGCGGTTGGTGTGGAACGCCCCGGTATCGATGCCGATCCGGTTCGGCCTGATCTCGGGGACCTCGGTGATGGTATGACCGTGCACGATGAACTTGCCGAAGCGTTCCTTGCTCTGCAGGAACTCGTGCCGGATCCATAACAGATCCTCCTCGCTCTGCGCTTCGAGCGGGACATGCGGCCGAACGCCGGCATGGACCAGGAAGAAATCGCCTTCCTGATGAGAGAGCTTCAACCGGCGATAGAAATCGGCATGGTCGCGCGGCATGGAATGGCGCAGCTCGGCCTGGGCGCGACGCAGCACGGCGAGGCCGCCCGCCTTGTCGTCGAGCTCGACACCATAGCTCGCGAGCGTGGCGGCGCCGCCGAAGCTCAGCCAGTCGGGCGCCGTCTCGATATTTTCCAGGAATTCGAGCAGGGCTTGCTCGTGATTGCCCTTGAGATGAACCGCCTCGAAGCCGGGCAGCGGATGGTGCAGCAGCAGATCGACCACGCCCTTGGAGGCGGGTCCGCGATCGATGTAGTCGCCGAGATAGATCACGACATGGCGCGCCGCATCCGCTTCGGCGGCATCGGCCAGGATCTGGCTGTGGATCTGGGCGAGCAGATCCACCCTGCCGTGAATATCGCCGACGGCATAGAGCCGCGTGCCGGGAGGTCCCGAAGGCGGCGGGCCCGACGCGGCCCGCCTGAACAGGCGGCTCAGCATCGAGCGGTCAGTGGCGCGGCGCGTGCTTCGACAGGATGCGCTGCAGCGTGCGCCGATGCATCTTCAGGCGCCGCGCCGTCTCCGAGACGTTGCGGTCGCATTGCTCGAACACGCGCTGGATATGCTCCCAGCGGACGCGGTCGGCCGACATCGGGTCTTCCGGCGGCGGCGGCAGCGAGGCGCCGCGGGTCAGGAGCGCGCGCTCGACCGCGTCGGCATCCGCCGGCTTCGGCAGATAGTCGAGGGCGCCGGCCTTCACCGCCGCCACGGCGGTGGCGATATTGCCGTAGCCGGTCAGCATGACCACGCGCGAATTAGGCCGGGCGCGGCGGATGGCACCCACGACATCGAGGCCGTTGCCGTCCGCCAGCCTGAGATCGACGACCGCGAAGGCCGGCGGCGTCTCGCCTGCCGCGGCCACGCCGCCCGCGACGCTGTCGGCGGTGGCGACGATGAAGCCGCGGCGCTCCATGGCGCGGGCGAGGCGCTGGCAGAGCGGCGAGTCATCATCGACGATCAACAGGCTGCGTTCGCTCTCGGGCAGGCCGTCGAGCGTCACGAGATCGGGATCGACCGGTGCGGGGCGTTCGGCAAGGGAGGTTTCAGCATAGGTCATGATAGAATAGCCTCTTCGAAATCGCGCGCCGCGCCGAGCGCGCCGCTTCTCACAGTAAATGAACGTTGCGGCCAGCTGACGCGGACATGGGCGCCGCTGCCCGGTGCATTGTCGAACTCGACTGTGGCGCCGGTGCGGCGCAGCAACGTCTCGGCGATGAAGATGCCGAGCCCCATATGCTCGGCCGTCTCGCCGCGCCCGCTGAGATAGGGCTCGCCCAGCCTGGCCAGGATCTGGGCGGCGAAGCCCGGCCCGTCATCCTTGACGTCGACCGAGACCTTCCGCCCGTCCCAAGAGGTCGTGACCTCGACGCGGCGCTTGGCGAATTGGCCGGCATTCTGAATGAAATTGCCGAGGCCGTGCAGAATCTCGGGGCTGCGCGCCACGGCCGGCTGCTCGGCCGGCGCACCCACGGTCCGGTAGACCACGTCGATCGGGCCGTTGCGGTGGCGCTCGCCGGCCGCCTCGACCAGCACGCTGATCGGCAACCGGGCATAAGGCGCGCCGCCATCCGCCTCGGGCTGGCGCGACAGCTCCGCGAGGATGGTCCGGCAGCGCGCGGTCTGCGACAGCAGCAATTGCGCATCCTCGGCGAAAGGGTCGCTCTCCGGCAGCTCGCGTGCCAGCTCCTTGGCGATGACGGCAATGGTGGCGAGCGGGCTGCCCAGCTCGTGCGCGGCGGCGGCGGCAAGCGCGCCCACGGCCGAGACGCGCTGCTCGCGGGCGAGCGCCAGCTGGGTCGCGGCCAGCGCGTCGCTCATGCGCCGTCCTTCCTCGGTGACGCTCCAGATATAGGCGGAGATGAAGATGGTCGCGAGCGTCATGGCCAGCCAGACGGCCATGATGTAGAGCGCCGGAAGCTGCAGCAGGTCCTCGTCCCATGGCAGCGGCAGGTGCCAGATGGCGAGGCCGGTGATGACCGCGACCGTGACCATGGAGAGCATGATGGTCGAGGCGCGCGACAGGATCGTGGCGCCGACCGTGACCGGTGCCAGCAGCAGCAGGACGAAGGGGTTCTGCAGGCCGCCGGTCAGATAGATGAGTGCGCCCAGCTGGATCACGTCATAGGCGAGATAGAGCGTCACATCGCGGTCGCCGAGCCGAACCGAGCCGGATTTCTGCAGCGAATTGGCGATGTTGATGAGAGCCGAGGCGGCGACGACGCCGAGCGCGATCTCCAGCGGCAGGGTGAAGCCCAGCGCCAGATGCACGATCAGCAGGGTGATCGCCTGGCCGATGACCGCGATCCAGCGGATCATGATCAGCGTGCGCAGGTTGATGCGCCCGCGCTCTGCCGTGAAAGGCAGCAGCGTCGGCTCCGGCTTTTCGCCGGGCTCGATCGCGTCCCTGATCACTGCCTTCATCTTCCGGTCATGCGCGGCTGCCGTCTTGTCTCGCCCAATGTTGGGAGGGACGGGCGCCCCGGCAAGGGCTCCTGCCGGATACGCGCGCATCCGGGCCGCGGAAAGCGATGCCTCAGGACGATTTGCCGCTGACCTGGGCTTCCGCGAAAGTCGCCATGCCGGCGTGGCAGGCGGCTGCTGCTTTCAGGATGGCGATAGCGAGCGTGGCGCCGGAGCCTTCGCCCAGCCGCATGCCCAGATCGAGCAGCGGCGCCTTGCCGATGATTTCGAGGAGCCGCGTATGGCCGGGCTCGGTCGAGCGGTGCGCCACCACGCAATGATCGAGCGCCCGCTTGTCGGCGGCGTGGAGCACGGCGGCGGCGGCGGTGCAGACGAAGCCGTCGAGGACGACCGGCACTCGCCCGAGCCGGGCGGCCAGGATGGCGCCGGCGATGGCGGCGAGCTCAAGCCCGCCGACGCAGCGCAGCACCTCGAGCGGATCGGTCATGGCCGGCTGGTGCAGCGCCACCGCCTGCTCGACGAGCGCGATCTTGTGGGCGAGGCGGTCACCGTCGACGCCGGTGCCGGGGCCGACCCAGTCGGCCGCCGTGCCGCCGAAGAGCGCCAGGCAGACCGCCGCGGCCGAGGTCGTGTTGCCGATGCCCATCTCGCCCAGCGCCAGCACGTCGAGCCCCGGCTCGACCGCCATCATGCCATAGGCCATGGCTCGGGCGCAGCCCGTCTCGTCCATCGCCGGCTCGCGGCTGAAATCGAGGGTCGGCTGGTCGAGCGCCATCTCATAGACCCGGAGATCGGCATCGACGCTTTCGCAGAGCTGGTTCACCGCCGCGCCGCCGGCGATGAAATTCTGCACCATCTGCGCCGTCACATCGGCCGGGTAGGCGGAGACGCCCTGGGCCGCGACACCATGATTGGCGGCGAAGACCGCCGTGCGCGGATGGCGCACGACCGGCGGGTGCTTCGCCTGCCAGGTCGCGAGCCAAGCCGCCAGCTCTTCGAGCCGGCCGAGCGCGCCGGCCGGCTTGGTCAGCTGCCGCTCGCGCAATGCCGCGGCCGTACCGGCTTCGAGATCCGGTCCCGGCAGCGACGCCAGCACCCTGCGCATCTCGTCGAAAGTAGCTTCGGCTGCCATGGCGCGGGAATTCCTTCTCGATTGCGAAGCCCGGCGCTTAACATGGAGGCCGACTCCAAGTCCATGTCGCGGCGGGCATCGAGAGGGAATGGCAGCACCGACAAGTTCTCGTCCCTCGCCCGGCGCATGGCTCCGGCAGATCCTCGAACCCGAAGACGGGTTCGGACCGGTTGCCCAGGCGGCCGCCGGCCTCATGTTCCTGACCAGGCTGCGCCTGCCGATCCGGATGAGCTGGCCCGACGACGCGCTGGCCCGGGCGAGTTGGTCCTTCCCGTTGGTCGGGGCCTTGATCGGCGCGTTCGGCGCCGGGGCGGGCCTCGCCGCCTCGTCGCTCGGACTGCCGGTATCCGTCGCAGCGCTCGTCGCCTTGGCCGCCACCATGCTGCTGACCGGCGCGCTTCACGAGGATGGGCTCGCCGACACTGCCGACGGTTTCGGCGGCGGCCGCACCATCGAGCAGAAGCTCGCCATCATGAAGGACAGCCGGATCGGCACCTATGGCGTCCTCGCTCTGCTCGTCAGCGTCGCCTTGAGGGCATCTTGCCTGGTGGCGGTGCTGGGGCAGGGGCGATGGCCGTTTCTGGGAGCGCTGGTCGCGGCTCACGCGGTCGGGCGTGCCGGCCTGCCGACGCTGATGCGCGGCCTCGAACCTGTGCGGCCGGGGGGGCTCGGCGCCATGGCCGGCTTGCCGTCGATTTCCGTCTCGGTCGCCGCCGCCCTTGTCGGGCTCGGGCTGTTGCTCGCCGGACTGGGTTTCTGGCGCGGCGTGCTGACGGCGCCGCTTGCGGTCGCCGCCATGGCGGCGGTCGCCATGCTTGCCCGCCGCCAGATCGGCGGCTACACCGGGGATGTTCTGGGCGCCGCCGAGCAGACGGCGGAAATCGCCGTGCTGCTCGCTGCCGGCGCTGCAATGTGAAGGATCGTCGATGTCGAGCATTTCCGGTGGGCGCGTGCATATCCCGTCGACACGCTGGTATTGGGTCCGCCACGCGCCGGTCGTGGTGAACAAGGGCTGCTGCTACGGCCAGAGCGATCTCGAATGTGTCACCGACGATGCGGCCGCCTTCGAGCGTCTGGCGGCCAAGCTGCCGCGCGAGGCGGTCTGGGTCGTGAGCAACCTAAAGCGCACCCACCAGACGGCGGCGGCGATCGTCGCCGCCGGCCTGCCCGGGCCGGCGCAATTCCCCGGACCCGATGTCCGGGTCGAGCCCGATCTGGCCGAGCAGCATTTCGGCGAATGGCAGGGGCAGACCTATGTCAGCCTGGCCGAGACGCGGGGCGAGGAATATCATCGCTTCTGGTTCGCGCCGGCACGCGAGCGGGCGCCGGGCGGCGAGAGCTTCGCCGATCTTACCGAGCGCGTGCATGGCGTCATCGACCGGCTCAATCGCGAATTCGCCGGCCAGACCATCATCGCCGTCACCCATGGCGGCACTATCCGTGCGGCCATCGCCCGCGCGCTCGACCTGTCGCCGGAACTGGCGCTGGCCTTCACCGTCGAGAATACATCGCTGACACAGCTCGATTATTTCGACGACCCGGCGGCCAAGCACGGCCATGTCTGGCGGGTCGGCGGCATCAATATCCGGCCGTGACCACCATGCCGTGAACACACCTCCCACCTTCGACGACGCGTTCCGCGCGCAATTGCGGGCGCTCGCGACCTGGCGTCGGGATGTGCGCGAGTTCAGCACGGCACCTTTGCCGGCGGGTTGCTTCGAGCGGCTGGTCGAGGTCGCCCGGCTGGCGCCCTCGGTCGGGCTGAGCGAGCCCTGGCGCTTCGTGCTGGTCGAGGATCCCGCCCGCCGCGCCGCGATTCGCGACGATTTCGCACGCTGCAACGAAGCCGCCTTGCAAGAGCAGTCGGGCGCCAAGGCGGCACTCTACGCGCGGCTCAAGCTCGCCGGCCTCGATCAGGCGCCGGTGCAGTTCGCGGTCTTCTCGGATCGGGCGACGACCCAGGGACATTTTCTCGGCCGGCGCACCATGCCCGAAATGGCCGAATATTCGACCGTCGTCGCCGTCCACACGCTGTGGCTCGCGGCGCGGGCCGAGGGGATAGGGCTCGGTTGGGTCTCGATCCTCAATCCGGCGGCGGTGGCGGCCGGCCTCGATGTGCCGGCCGAATGGCGTCTGATCGGCTATTTCTGTCTGGGATATCCGGCGCACGAGGACGACACGCCGCTGTTGCAGCGCCGTGCCTGGGAGCAGCGGCGCGACACCGCCGACTTCATACTCCGGCGTTGAGCGCAATCCTGAATTGGCTCGCAAATTGCTTGATCCTGCTCGGGTCACCGCAGTGAGCGATTTCCGGTTGAAGTGAAATCGGACGTTAAGAAACTTCCGGTTTCCTCTGCGGACGCTCCAGTTCAAGAGGATGGAAATATGCCTGTTGTGCTTGGGCCGGTAATCAAGAAGGAAGGCGGCTATGGTTTTGACATTTGGGTAGCCGATAAGGGGCTAAGCTACGGATTTCCCTACCGTCGGCTCGAAGATGCCTATTATGCGCGCAAGGCCAGGATCGGCGAAAGCGTGCAGCAAGGCGCCGAATCGATCGCATGCCATACGATGGAGGAATTCCTAGCGGAGACCGCCCGGCGTACCGGAATGTGATGCCTGGTCTCCTGCGGGAGAGATGGTCGAACAACAACGGCACAAGCTCGCTCGACTCGTAAACGCGCTCGATGATTGCTATCGCGAAGTCGCTTCCCGCGCGGCGCGTACCCGGGCCGGTATCGCCTCGCACTCTTTCGCGCCATATCATGCTTATCGTGCGAGCATCGACGAATATTACGCCCTTGCCGCCGTGATCAGAGCGTCGCTCGACGCCAGCGGCGCCAAGGAAGCGACTCGGATCCAGGAGCAGCTATTGGCGCGGGAGCGGCTGATGCTGAAGCTGATGATCCGGGCTTCGATGGATTTCTTCTTCGCGCTCTCGGCGATTCCGATTCTGCCTTTCGGAACGCGGGAATGCTTTGCCCAGGAACTGCAATCGATGAGCAGCGCGCATCAGCGGCTGCGGGCACCGGAGCATGAAGGCAAGCTGCCGGCGGATCTGGAGCAGGATCTCGAAGTTTCGGAGGAGATCCTGGCCGAAGTCATGCATAAGGCGCCGGCGCTGATAAGCTTCGATCCGGTGCCTTGATTTTAATCAGTGGACGGCCATGCTGTCGCCGCGGGCTGCCGCCGGCCGGCCGCGTCCGGCTTCGAGCTCGGCCAAGGCCACCTGCAGGATCCGCAGCTCCATCCGGTCTTCGCGATCGGTCACGTCCAGATAGCTGAGCTTGATCTCGACCAGGTCGATGAGCGCATCGAGGGTACGGGGCGAAAAGCTGGTCATGTCACTCTCCGTGGAGACGAGGGATCGTATGGGCGGATGGCGGCGGCTCAGGCGGTCTGCAACTGGCCGATGCGGTTGACGGCGCGATCGCTGCTCCGGACCTGGCGACCGGGAAATGGCTGGCCGCGGCGGGCCGCCTCGATGATCGCGGCGTGGCGGCCGACGCTCTGCGGCATGTCGGTCAGGCCGTTGATATAGCCGGAGATGGTGGCGCGCTTGCGGCCGAGCTGCTCGGCCGCGGCGGTCAGGGTCAAATTCATGCGCTGCATCCAGGCCGCGAGGTCTTCGGCGGTATCGATCTGCGTCAAGGCCATTTCCGTCTCCACTGTCGAGCGAGCCTTCCAGCCCCGTTGAGATGTGTTTTTAAGCATCCCGAGAAATCTCGGCATTGATCCCGGTCAACGGTTCGGCACTTTGCCCGTTCGGGCCGAATGCGCGATCGCGCTCGTCAGCCCGGTTTCCGCGTGCTAGCGTCCGAGCCGGATTCGAGACAGGGAAGTCCGGTGCGGCGAGGTGGCTCGCCAAGGCCGGCGCTGCCCCCGCAACTGTAAGCGGCGAGATCGCGGAATCCTGCCACTGGCGTTCGCGCTGGGAAGGCTCCGCGATCATTGACCCCGAGCCAGGAGACCTCCTCGATATCCCGTCTGCAAACGCCATCCTCGGGCGGAGGAAGGGGGTTCGATTGAGCGTTTCGACACGCGCCGCCGCCAGGGCGGGCGATCTATCAGGGCTTCGCCGCGTTTCGCTCGTGCTGGGCGGCGCGCGGTCGGGCAAGAGCGCCCATGCTGAAAGCCTTATCCTGCGCCACGCCGAACGCGCGCTCTATCTCGCCACCGGCACGGCCGGCGATGCCGAGATGGCGGCGCGCATCCGCCATCATCGCGACCGGCGGGGTTCCGCCTGGACCACGATCGAGGAGCCGCTGGAGCTCGCCGCCCGGCTCGGCGCCGAGGCACGGCCGGACCGGCCGATCCTGGTCGATTGCCTGACCCTGTGGCTCTCCAACCTGATGCATGCCGACCGCGATATCGAGGCCGAGACGCTGGCGCTCGCGGCTATGCTGCCCGGCCTCGCCAGCCCCGTGGTCTTCGTCTCCAACGAGGTCGGGCTCGGCATCGTCCCCGACAATGCGTTGGCCCGCCTGTTCCGCGACCATGCCGGCCGCCTCAATCAGGCTGTGGCCGCAATAGCCGATACCGTCATCTTCGTCGCGGCCGGCCTGCCGCTGACGCTCAAAAGCTGAATTCCGGAGTGCCCATGCCCAAGATCCCCGCCACCATCATCACCGGCTTCCTCGGCGCCGGAAAGACCAGCCTGATCCGGCATCTGATCCAAGAGGCCGGCGGCCGGCGGATCGCGCTCCTCATCAACGAGTTCGGCGAACTCGGCATCGATCGCGAGGTGCTGCTCGGCTGCGGCGTCGAAGGCTGCCGCGAGGAGGATGTGGTCGAGCTCGCCAATGGCTGCATCTGCTGCACCGTCGCCGACGATTTCCTGCCGACCCTGGGCCGGCTTATCGATCGGCCCGATCCGCCCGACCATATCGTCATCGAAACCTCGGGCCTGGCGTTGCCGAAGCCGCTGGTCCAGGCCTTCAACTGGCCCGAGATCCGCAGCCGCGTCACGGTCGACGGCGTGGTCACGGTGATCGATGCCGTGGCCGTCGCCGCCGGTCGCTTCGCCGACGATCCCGAGGCGGTCGCGGCCCAGCGCGCCGCCGACCCGTCGCTCGATCACGACAATCCGCTCGAAGAAGTGTTCGGCGACCAGCTCGCCTGCGCCGATCTGATCGTGCTCAACAAGCGGGATCTGCTCGACCCGGCCGCCTATGGCGCGGTCGAGCGCACGCTGCGCGCGGGTCTCCGGCCGGCCGTGCAGATCCTCGCCGCCGCCCACGGCAAGGTGCCGCCCGACATCCTGCTCGGCCTCGCCGCCGCGGCCGAGGATGATCTGGCGCAGCGTCCTTCCTGTCACGATGGCGAGGACGGGCACGATCATGACGATTTCGACAGTTTCCAGCTGGCGCGCGGCCCGGTCGAGGACCCGGCAGGCTTCGCTATGCGCATCGAGGCCGCCATGGCCAAGCACGATATCCTGCGCATCAAGGGTTTCCTCGATGTCGGCGGCAAGCCGTTCCGCTCCGTGGTCCAGGGCGTCGGCGGCCGGGTCCAGCATTATTTCGACCGGCCCTGGCGCGCCGATGAAGACCGCTCCAGCCGGCTCGTCGTGATCGGCCGCAAGGGCATCGATCGTGCCGCCATCGAGCTCGACCTGGCGGGCTGAATTGCACCTCATCGCCGCCAAGCCCGGACAGATCGCCGATGGGGCGGAGGCCGTCGATCTCGGCCAGACGCCGGGCGAGATCGTGGTGCTGTCGGCGGCCGATACCGAGATCGCCTGCCTGGCGGCGGCGCAGCGGCGGCTCGTCCAGCGCGATGCGACGACGCCGAGCCTGCGGCTCGCGAGCCTGCTGTCGCTGCGCCATAATTTCTCGGTCGATCTCTACGCCGATGCCGTCGTGGCGCAGGCGAGGCTGGTCATCGTCCGACTGCTTGGCGGCCAATCCTACTGGCCCTACGGTGTCGAGCGGCTGACCGCGCTCTGCCGCAGCCGCGACATTCCGATCGCCTGGCTGCCGGGCGACGACAAGCCCGACCCGGCGCTCGCCGGCTGGAGCACCCTCGATCCGGCGCTCGCCGACCGGCTTCGGCATTATCTGGTCGAAGGCGGCCCGGCGAATGCCGAGGGCTTCCTGCGGCTCGCCGGCACCGTGCTCGGCCGGGCCGACGAGCCGTCACCACCCGCACCGCTGCTCCATGCCGGGCTTTATTGGCCAGGCGCCGCCCGGACCTTGGGGCTGGCCGATCTTCGGGCGCATTGGCGCCCCGGGGCGCCGGTCGTCGCCATCATCTTCTATCGGGCGTTGGTTCAGGCGGCCAATCTGGCGCCGGTCGAGGCCCTGATCGCCGCCCTCTCGGCGCGCGGGCTCAATCCGTTGCCGATCTGGGCGCAAAGCCTCAAGGATGCGCAGGCGGCAGCGATCATGGCGTCGATCCTGGCCGAGGCGCCGCCGGATATCGTGCTCAACGCCACCGCCTTCTCGGTCTCGGCACCGGGGGCCGAGCGCGCCGGCACGATCTTCGACGCGGCGGATTGCCCGGTTATCCAGATCATCTTCTCGGGCGGCGGCGAGGCCGGCTGGCGCGCGGGCAAGCGCGGCCTCGATGCGCGCGACCTGGCGATGAACGTGGCGCTGCCCGAGATCGACGGGCGGATCATCTCCCGCGCCATTTCCTTCAAGGCCGCACCCGGCCGCGATCCGCTGACCGAGGCGGATGTGACGCTCTACCAGCCGGTGCCTGACCGGATCGAGTTCGTGGCCGAGCTCGCCCGCCGCTGGGCGCGGCTGCGGCGCACGCCGCCGGCGGACCGGCGGGTCGGCATCATCCTCGCCAACTACCCGAACAAGGATGGCCGTATCGGCAATGGGGTCGGGCTCGACACGCCGAACGGGCTCGTCGAGGTGCTGCGCGCGCTTCGGCAAGCCGGTTACGGACTCGAAAACGTCCCGGCTGACGGCGATGCGCTGATGCGCCTTTTGCAAGCCGGCCCGACCAATCGTCGCAAGGATCGGCGCGGCCCGGGGCCGGTCCTGAGCCTCGACGACTACGCGGTCGGTTTCGCGTCGTTGCCGATTTCGGTACGCGAAGCGGTGACGGCGCGCTGGGGCGCGCCCGAAGGCGATCCTTTCTGCACCGAGGCGGGTTTCGCGCTGCCGATCCTGCAACTCGGCCGGGTCGCGATCGGGATCCAGCCCTCGCGCGGCTACGATATAGATCCGGCCGCGAGCTACCATTCGCCGGATCTGGTGCCGCCGCACGCCTATCTCGCCTTCTATATCTGGCTGCGCGGCCGTCTCAAAGCCGATGCCCTCGTCCATATGGGCAAGCACGGCACCTTGGAATGGCTGCCGGGCAAGGCGGTGGCCTTGTCCGAGGATTGCCTGCCCGAGGCGGTGTTCGGGCCGATGCCGCATCTATATCCCTTCATCGTCAACGACCCGGGCGAGGGCAGCCAGGCCAAGCGGCGGGCGCAGGCGGTGATCATCGACCATCTGACGCCGCCGCTGACCCGAGCCGAAAGCCATGGGGCCGCCGATCGGCTCGAACCTCTGCTCGACGAATATTTCACGGCATCGGGGCTCGATCCGCGCCGGCTCGACCATCTTGGCCGCGAGATCCTCGATCTCGCCGCCTCGTGCGGGCTCGATCGCGATTGCGGCGTGACGCAGGAGATGGCGGTCGAGGCGGCGCTCGGCCGGCTCGACGCCCATCTCTGCGACCTCAAGGAATTGCAGATCCGCGACGGGCTGCATGTGTTCGGCCGTTCGCCCGAGGGCGAGCAACGGCTCGACCTGATCCTGGCGCTGGCCCGCGCGCCGCGCGGCAACCAGCCGGAGCAGGCCTCGCTGACCCGCGCCCTGGCGGCGGATCTCGGCCTCGGCTTCGATCCGTTGCTGGCACCGTCGGCCGAAGCCTGGGCCGGCGCGCGTCCGACGGCGCTCACGGGCGAGACGCCCTGGCGGACCGTCGGCGATACGGTCGAGCGGCTGGAGGGGCTGGCGAAGCGGCTGGTCGAGGCGACGCTCGACGGCCGGTCTGTCGAGGCCGGCCCGGCGGCTCGTCCCGTGCTCGATTGGATTGTCACCGGCCTGGCGCCGACGCTCGACCGTTGCGGCGCCGCCGAGATCGCCGGGCTGCTCGCCGGGCTCGACGGGCGCTTCGTGCCGCCGGGGCCGTCGGGGGCGCCCAGCCGCGGCCGTCCCGAGGTGCTGCCGACCGGTCGCAATTTCTATTCGCTCGACACCCGCAGCGTGCCGACCCCCTCGGCCTGGCAGCTCGGCTGGAAATCGGCCTCGCTGCTGGTCGAACGGCATGTCCAGGAGCACGGCGCCTATCCGGCGAGCGTGGCGCTCTCGGCCTGGGGGACCGCCAATATGCGCACCGGCGGTGACGATATCGCCCAGGGGCTGGCGCTGATGGGCGTGCAGCCGGTCTGGGAGCCGGCGACCGGGCGGGTCACCGGTTTCGAGATCCTGCCGCCGGGATTGCTCGACCGGCCGCGCATCGATGTGACGCTGCGCATCTCCGGCTTCTTCCGCGACGCCTTTCCCAATCTCGTCGATCTGTTCGATTCGGCGGCGCGCGCGGTGGCGGCACTCGACGAGCCGGAAGCGGTCAATCCGCTGGCGGCGCGGGTTCGGGCGGAGTCGCAGCGCCTTGTCGATGGCGGCCTCGATCGCGAGGCGGCCGAGCGGCGCGCCTCCTATCGGGTCTTCGGCTCGCAGCCGGGCGCCTATGGCGCGGGGCTGCAGGCGCTCATCGACGAAGGCGGCTGGACCGGCACCGCCGATCTTGCCGAAGCCTATCTCGCCTGGGGCGGCTGGGCCTATGGCGGCGGGGCCGAGGGCGATGCCGCGCAGGATCTGCTGCGCCGGCGGCTGGGACAGGTCGAGGCGGTGCTGCACAATCAGGACAATCGCGAGCATGATCTGCTCGACAGCGACGATTACTATCAGTTCGAAGGCGGGCTCGCCGCGGCCGTGACCCATCTCAAGGGCGCCGAGCCGGCGATCTACCACAATGATCATTCGCGGCCGGAGCTGCCGCGTATCCGCACCTTGCAGGAGGAGATCGCGCGCGTGGTGCGCGGCCGGGCGATCAATCCGAAATGGCTCGGCGGCGTCATGCGGCACGGCTACAAGGGCGGCTTCGAGATGGCGGCGACGGTCGATTATCTCTTCGCCTTCGCGGCCACGACCAGCGCCGTCGCCGATCATCAGTTCGACGCGGTCTATGACGCCTATCTCGGCGATCCGGCCGTGCTCGAATTTCTCGATGTCCATAACCCGGCGGCGCGGGGCGAGATCGCGGCGCGTCTGGCCGAGGCGATCGACCGTTCGCTGTGGCGGCCGCGCTCCAACTCGGCGCGGGACCGGCTGGGCGAATTGATGGGAGCGACCCGATGAGCGAGACCGAGGAAGAGCTCAATGCCCGCCATGCCGAGAAGATGGCCAAGCGCAAGGCCGCGCGCGACCGCATGCTCGCGACCAAGACAGAGGAGCGCGGGCTCGTCATCGTCCATACCGGCCTCGGCAAGGGCAAGTCGACGGCGGCCTTCGGCATGGTCATGCGCTGCATCGGCCACGGCTTCAAGACCGGCATCGTGCAGTTCACCAAAGGTAAATGGGAGACGGGCGAGCGTGTCGTGCTCGATCGCTTCGCAGATCTGGTGACCTGCCGCGCCATGGGCGAAGGCTTCACTTGGGAGACCCAGGACCGGGCGCGCGATATCGCCGCGGCGCGCTCGGCCTGGGAATTCGCCAAGACCCTGATCGCCGACCCCAGCTATCGCTTCATTCTGCTCGACGAGCTCAACATCCCGCTGCGCTACGATTATCTGCCGCTCGACGAGGTCGTCGAAACGCTCAGATCAAAGCCGCGCGATCTGCATATCGTCGTCACCGGCCGCAATGCGAAGCCGGAATTGCTGGAGATTGCCGACCTGGTCACGGAAATGACCATGGTAAAACATCCATTTCGTAGTGGAGTCAAAGCCCAACCCGGGATCGAGTTCTGAGTTACGTTGTTCACTGTCGACTATTCTTCAGTCGGCAGAGAGGATTCGACCATGCGTAAGACAATCCTGATGGCGGCGCTGGCTATCGCCGCGTTCGCCCAATTCGCGGCCCCGGCGGCGCGCGCTTCCGATCAGCAGAATCTGGTCGAGAAGTCCAAGCTCGTGATCGACGATATGAAGCGGGACAAGGAATTCGGCAATGCGCGCGAGCTGCTGCAGCGGGCCAGGGGCGTGCTGATCGTCCCCAGCCTGGTCAAGGGCGGCTTCTTCGTCGGCGGCGAAGGCGGGGAGGGTGTGTTGCTGAGCCGCAAGGGCGCCAGGAGCTGGAGCGATCCGGCGTTCTACACGCTCGCTTCCGCCTCATTCGGCCTGCAGATCGGCATCGAGCAGGCCGAGTTGGTCCTGATCATCATGAACGAGAAGGCGCTCAACGCCGTCATGCAGGACGAGTTCAAGATCGGCGCCCAGGCCGGCGTCGCGATCGCGACGCTGGGCTCGACGGCCGAGGCCTCGACCACCAGCAATCTCAATGCCGATATCGTCGTCTGGTCGTCGTCCAGCGGCGCCTATGCCGGCATCACCCTCAACGGCTCGATCATCAAGCCGCGCCATGAGTGGGATGCGGCCTATTATGGCCATGCCACCACGACCTCCGATATCGTGGTCAAGGAGAGCGCCAAGAACGCGGGGGCGAATGGACTCAGGTCGGAACTCGGCTCCATCAGCTAAGACCGAAAAGCAATCGACCCGGACCCCTGCCCTGATGTTTCAGGGCACGGGGTCCGATGTCGGCAAATCCTTGATCGTTGCCGGGCTGGGCCGCGCCTTCACGAGGCGCGGCTTCGCCGTCCGTCCGTTCAAGCCTCAGAACATGTCGAACAATGCCGCCGTCACGGCCGACGGGGGCGAAATCGGGCGCGCTCAAGCGCTTCAGGCCCAGGCCTGCGGCGTGGCGTCAACGGTGGACATGAATCCCGTCCTGTTGAAGCCGCAATCCATGATCGGCGCGCAAGTCATTGTCCAGGGAAGGGTTTTCGGCAATTCGGCGGCGCGCGATTATCACGCGTTGAAGCCGAAGCTCATGCCTTACGTGATCGAAAGTTACCAAAGGCTGGCCCGTGATGCCGATCTGATCCTGGTCGAAGGTGCCGGGTCGCCTGCCGAGATCAACCTGCGCGAAGGCGATATCGCCAATATGGGCTTCGCCGAGGCGGCCGACCTGCCGGTCGTGCTGATCGGCGATATCGACCGGGGCGGCGTGCTCGCTGCCATCTGCGGCACGCACGCTCTGCTGGAGGCCGGCGAGCGCAGCCGGATAAAGGCTTATCTCATCAACAAATTCCGGGGCGATCCGAGCCTGTTCGAGCCGGCGATCGGCATTCTCGCCGAGCGTACCGGCCTTTCCTGCCTCGGCGTGGTGCCGTTCTTTCCCGCAGCCGCGAGCCTGCCGCCCGAGGATGGGCTGTCGCTCGGACAAGCGCGGTCCGAATCACGGCGGGGAGCCGTCAAGATCGCCGTGCCGCGCCTGCCGCATATCGCCAATTTCGACGATCTCGACCCGTTGCGGGCCGAGCCCGGCATCGCGATCGAGATCGTGCCGCCGGGCCGGCCGCTGCCGCGCGATGCCGCTCTCGTGCTGCTGCCGGGCTCCAAGGCGACGATCGCCGATCTCGCCGCGTTCCGCGCTGAAGGCTGGGACATCGATCTCGCCGCCCATATCCGCGCCGGCGGCCGGGTGCTGGGGCTGTGCGGCGGCTATCAGATGCTGGGCCGCACCATCGCTGATCCCGACGGGATCGAAGGTCCGGCTGGAGCAGTTCCCGGTCTTGGTCATCTCGATATCGAAACGATCTTGACCGGCGGCAAGCGCTTGGTCGAGGTCGCCGCCACGGACCGGCTTACCAGGCTCGCCGTCAAAGGCTACGAGATCCATCTCGGCCGCACCGAGGGGCCGGCGACTGTTCGGCCGCTGCTCGATCTCGACGGTCGGCCGGAAGGAGCGGTCTCGGCCGATGGGCGTGTCGGCGGCTGCTATATCCATGGCATCTTCGGCGCCGATGGCTGGCGGCGGCACTATCTCGCGGCACTCGGCGCCGAGGCCGATCCGGCGCTCGACCATGCCGCCCTGGTCGAGACAGTGCTCGACCGGCTGGCCGACCATCTCGAAACCCATCTCGATCTCGACCGCATGCTGGAGATCGCGCGTGGGTGAATCAGCGCCTCAAGAGCAGCGCGACGCCGGCGAACGCCAGCAGCTCGATCAGGCAGGCGACCGCGAACACCATCAGCGCCTTGCGCATGTCGGCCGGCGTCGCCCGGGCCCGGCCGTCGCCGAGCCACGGGTCGTTGACGACCAGCTCGCCATAGCGGCGCGGCCCGGCCAGTGCCAGATCGAGCGTGCCGGCCATCGCCGCCTCGGGCCAGCCGGCATTGGGCGAGCGGTGCTTGCGCGCATCGCGCCACATCAGCCTGAGCGCCTGGACCGGCTTGCCGCCGGGCACGAACAGCGCGGCGAAGGCGATGAACAGGCCCGAGAGCCGCGCGGGGATCAGATTCAGCAGATCGTCGAACCGGGCCGACGCCCAGCCGAAGGCGCGATAGCGCGGCGAGCGATGACCGATCATGCTGTCGAGCGTGTTCGCCGTCTTATAGATCAGCAGCCCGGGCAGGCCGGCCACGGCGTAGAACAGCGCCGGCGCCACCACGGCGTCGCTGAAATTCTCGGCGAGCGATTCGATGCCGGCCCGGGCGACCGCGAAACTGTCGAGCGTCTCGGGGTTGCGACCGACGATGCGGCTGACGGCCGCGCGGCCGGCATCGAGCCCGTGCTGCTCCAGCGCGCGGCGGACGGCGGTGACATGATCGAACAGGCTGCGCTGGGCCACGAGCACGGCGACGACCAGCAATTCCAGCAGCCAGCCTTCCGGCAGCACGACCGCCAGCGCGGAAAGGGCTACCCCGATCACGCCCGCGCCCAGAATCATGATGACGAGGGTCACGATGCCGCGCACCTTGCGTGCCTTCTCGGTGCGAGTCTCGCGATTGAGCCGCCGGTCGAACAGCGCTATGGCTTTGCCGATCAGCGCCACCGGATGCGGTACATATGCGAATAGTGCCGGTGGATCGCCGATGACGGCGTCGAGCGCCAGCGCCAGGATCAGGATGACGAGCCGATCGCCGGTGCGGGCCGGCAGCATGAGCGAATTGACGAGAATTGACATGGCGGCGGCAGAATGGCGAGCGATCCCGAGATGGGTCAACCTTCGTCGCATGTCGTCCCCGACGAGCGGAAAGCGAGCACCATGAACGAGGTCGCGCAGATCATTGCCGAGGAATATGGCGAGCCGATGACCGGCATCATGGTATGCGGCCATGGCAGCCGCGATGCCGGCGCCATGGAGGAGTTCCAGCTGGTCGCGGCCGGCATCCGCGCCCGCCTGCCCGGTTATCCGATCGAGACCGGCTATCTCGAATTCGCCAAGCCCATTATCCGCGACGGGCTGACGGCGCTGGTCGATCAAGGGGTGCGCCGCATCCTGGCCGTGCCCGGCATGCTCTTCGCCGCCAGCCATGTGAAGAACGATCTGCCGTGGGAGCTGAACAGCTTCATGGCCGATCATCCCGGCCTCGAGATCAAGTTCGGCCGCGATCTCGGCATCGATCCGCGTCTCCTGGAGGCGGCGCGCGACCGGATCGAGGAGGCGGAGTTCTCGGCGCCGGACGTGGTCAAGCGCGAGGAGACGCTGCTTGTCGTCGTCGGCCGCGGCACCAATGATTCCGACGCCAATTCCAACATTTCCAAGGTCGCCCGCATGCTGTGGGAGGGAATGGGGTTCGGCTGGGCCGAGGTCGCCTATTCCGGCGTCGCCTTCCCGCGCGTCGATCAATGCCTGGAGCGCGTGACGGCGCTCGGCTTCAAGCGGGTGATCGTCTTCCCCTATTTCCTCTTCACCGGTGTGCTGGTGCAACGGATCTACGGCCAGACCGATGCCGTCGCCGAGCGCTTCCCGCAGATCCAGTTCCTCAAGGCGCCCTATCTCCGGGATCATCCGCTGGTGCTAGAGGCGTTCGTCGATCAGGTCGCGGAAATCCTCGACGGCTCGCCCGTCATGAATTGCCAGCTATGCAAATACCGAACGCAGATCGTGGGCTATGAGGACGCCGTGGGCACGCCGCAGGAAGGCCATCACCATCATGTCGTCGGCATCGGCCATGATCATGGCCACCACCATCATTCGCATCCCGATCCGAACTTCCCGCTCCGCCCGGACGGGGTGGAAGAGGGCTGACCGCCGTGCCGGCTCTCTTCGACAGCTACCTGATGGTCGATTGGAGCGCCGCCGCAACGCCCAAGCGGGGACCGGACAGCATCTGGCTCGCCCATCTCGGGCCTGACGGGGCTTCGACACCTGAGAATCTGCCGACGCGCGCGCTGGCCGCCGCCCGGATCGAGGCTCTGCTGCGCGCGGACCTGGCGGCGGGGAGGAAGGTGCTGCTGGGCTTCGATTTTCCGCTGGGATATCCGACGGGATTCGCGGCGCGTCTCGGCCTCACCGGCCCGGCCTGGCGCGCCACTTGGCAGGAGCTGGCGCGGCTGCTTGCCGACGATGCGGCGAATGCCAACAACCGATTCGAGCTGGCCGCGTCGCTGAACCGTCGTGTCTCCGGCGCGGCCTATCCGTTCTGGGGCTGCCCGGCGGGGCGCGATTTGCCCGATCTCGATGCCCGTCATCATCGGCTGCATCCGCAGGCCGGGCTGGCCGAGCGGCGGCTGGTCGAGCTGCGGGCGCGGACGGCCCAGACCGTGTGGAAGCTCACCGGTGCCGGCAGCGTCGGCAGCCAGGCGCTGACCGGCATCCCCATGGTCGAGGCGCTGTGCCGCAAGTTCGAGGATGCTATCTCGGTCTGGCCTTACGAGACTGGCCTCGCGGCCCCCGTACCCGGTCCCGGCATTCTGGTCGCCGAGATCTATCCGTCGCTGTTCGCGACCGTGCCGTTGCCCGGCGAGGTCAAGGACGCGGCCCAGGTGCGCACGACCGCCGGCCGCTTCGCCGAGCTCGATCGGGCCGGCGAGCTCGCCGCTCTGTTCGCGGGCGACCCGTCGCTGTCGGTGGATCAGCGCCGCCAGGTCGAGACGGAGGAGGGCTGGGTGCTCGGCGTCACTGGGCCGGTCACGCGACCGGCCCGGCCGTACCAATATCTGCGCGAGCCGGCGGCGATCTACGCCGAGAGCTTCGCCATCGCCCGGCGCGAGACCGATCTTTCCGGCCTGCCGCCCGCCCTGCACGGACTGGCGCTGCGGCTGGTTCATGCCGTGGCCGATCCCGTCCTGGTCGGCGATCTGGTCTGGTCCGAAGGCGCCGCCGAAGCGGGCCGTGCCGCACTCGCGGGCGGCGCTCCCATCCTGGTCGATGCCGAGATGGTGGCGCACGGCATCACGCGGGCTCGGCTGCCGGCCGGCAACGAGGTGTTCTGCGCGCTCGGCGATGCCTCGGTGCCCGATCTCGCGCGCCGGCTCGGCACGACGCGTTCGGCCGCCGCGGTCGAGCTGTGGCGCGAGCGGTTGGACGGGGCCGTGGCGGCGATCGGCAATGCGCCGACGGCACTTTTCCATCTGTTGGAGCTGGTCGCGCACGAAGGCGTGCGCCCGGCGCTGGTGCTGGGCTTTCCGGTCGGTTTCGTCGGCGCGGCGGAGGCCAAGGCGGCGCTGGCGGCCAACGAACTGGGACTTGACTATGTGGCGCTCCGTGGCCGGCGCGGCGGCAGCGCGCTCGCCGCCGCCGCGATCAACGCGCTGGCCGGGCCGGCGGAGGAGGGGCTGTGACGGCGCCCTGGCTCCATATCGTCGGCATCGGCGCCGATGGGCTGGCCGGGTTGGGCGAGGCCGCCCGCGCCGCCATCGCCTCGGCCGAGCTGCTGGTCGGCGGCGAGCGGCACCTCGCCATGGTGCCCGGCGGCGAGGCGGAGCGGCTGGCCTGGCGGAGCCCGCTCGGCGCCACCATCGCCGAGATCGAGCGCCATCGCGGCCGGCGCGTCGTCGTGCTGGCGAGCGGCGATCCCATGAATTACGGCGTCGGCGCCACGCTGCTGCGCAGCTTCCCCTTGGCGGAGACGCGGATCATGCCGGCCGTCGGCGCCTTCTCGCTCGCCGCCGCCAGGCTCGGCTGGCCGTTGCAGGAGGCTTCCTGCCTCAGCCTGCACGGCCGCCCGCTCGACCGGCTCGCCCGCTACCTGTCCGATGGCGCGCGGCTGTTGGCGCTGACCGACGATGGCGCGGCGCCGCCCCGGATCGCGGGCTGGCTCGACGCGCGCGGCTGGGGACCGAGCCGGCTGACGCTGCTCGAAAATCTGGGTGGCGCGGACGAGCGGATTATCGCCGCACCGGCCGACGCGTTTCCGACCGGTCCCGCCGCCGATCTGAACATTCTCGCGATCGAGTGTCGCGCCGCGGCCGAAACGCCGGTCCGCTCACGCCTCGCGGGATTGCCCGACGCGGCCTTCCGTCATGACGGCCAGCTCACCAAGGCGGAGATTCGCGCGGTCACGCTCGCCGCCCTGGCGCCGATGCGCGGCGAGACGCTTTGGGATATCGGCGCCGGCTGCGGCTCGATCGCCATCGAATGGCTGCGCGCGACCGACGGGGCCGCCTATGCGATCGAGCAGAATGAGGCTCGCCCGGCACTCATTACCGAGAACGCCGCCGGCCTGGGCGTGCCCGAGCTCGCGATTATCGTCGGCACGGCACCGGCAGCGCTCGCCGATCTGCCGGTGCCGGATGCGATCTTCATCGGCGGCGGTGTGGAAACCGTTCTGCTTGCCGCTTGTCGCGATGCGCTCCGGCCGGGCGGCCGGCTCGTCGCCAATACCGTCACCGTCGAGGGCGAAGCCGTGCTGCATCAATTTATCGCGCGCCAAGGCGGCACGCTGACCCGGCTCGCCATTTCCCGGGCCGAGCCGGCCGGCGCGCATCTGATCTGGCGCGCGCTCGCCCCGGTCACCCAGCTCGCCTGGCGCAAGGCGCGCTGATGCAGCACCGCATGCCGGCCGCCGAACGGCTCGATTATCTCGCCAGCGGCGGCCGCCCCTGGCTGCTGCTGATCCTGCTGTCGCTGGCACTCTTCCTGCCCGGCATCGCCGGCATACCGCCGGTCGATCGCGACGAGGCGCGCTATGTCCAGGCGACGCGGCAGATGCTGGAGACCGGCGATCCGGTCGAGATCCGCTTCCAGGACGAGGCACGCAACAAGAAGCCGGCCGGCATCTATTGGCTCCAGGCGATCTCGGTCGATCTCCTGTCCGACGGCGAGGCGACTTCGCTCTGGCCTTATCGGCTCGTCTCCGTGCTGGGGGCAATGTCGGCGGTGCTGCTGACCTTCCTGTTCGGAGCCGAGATCTTCGACCGGCGCACGGCGCTCATCGGCGCCGCCTTGCTCGCCTCGACCATCCTGTGCACGGCCGAGGCCCATCTCGCCACGACCGATGCGGCGCAGCTCGCCGCCGCCGTCGCGGCGCAGGGCGCGCTCGGCATGGCCTATCTCTCCAACCGCCGCAGCGAGCCTTTGCCGCTCTGGGTCGGCGCCGTCTTCTGGTTCGCGCAAGGGGCGGCGATCCTGCTGAAAGGGCCGGTCGTGCCGGCGCTGTCGCTGCTGACGGTGCTGGGCCTGCTGGTGGCGGACCAGCGGGCGCGCTGGTTCATGGCGCTCCGGCCGGAATGGGGCGTGCCGCTGGTGCTGGTCATGGTGGCGCCCTGGCTGATGCTGATCGAGATCCAGACCCAGGGCGCCTTCCTGCGCGAGGCGATCGGGCACGATCTGCTCGGCAAGGTCGCGGGGGCCCAGGAGGCGCATGGCGCGCCGCCGCTCTATTACCTGCTGCTGACGCCGGCGACCTTCTGGCCCGCCAGCCTGTTTCTGGGCGCGGCCGGCGTCTGGGCTTGGCGCTCGCGGCGATTGCCGGCGGCAAGGCTGTTGCTCGCCTGGATTCTGCCTTTCTGGCTGATCATCGAGCTGGTGCCGACCAAGCTGCCGCATTATGCGCTGCCGCTCTACCCGGCGCTGGCGCTGCTCGCGGCCAAGGCGGTGGTGGCGCTGGGCGAGGAGGGCATGGTCGAGCCGCGCGCCTGGCTCCGGCCGATCTTTCCCTGGCTCTGGGCGCTGGTCGGGCTGGCGCTGAGCGCGGCGCTGCTGCTGCTGCCGCTTCAGCTCGGCGCAGGCCTGCTCTATCCCGGCGGGCTCGCCATCGCCGTGGCGCTGGCCGTCGCCTGGCATATATTGCGGCGGGAGCGGCTGAGGCTGCGGCCATCGAGCGCGCTCGTCGCGGTGCTGGCGTCGCTGCTGATCCTGGCGCCCGGCTTCGAGGGCATCCTGCCGGAGCTCGATCCGGTCTGGCTCAGCCGCTCGGCCGCCCGGCTGGTCAAGACCGCGCGCCAGCCCGGCATGGTGGTCAGTTCCAGCGGCTATGCCGAGCCGAGCCTGGTGTTTCTGTTGGGGACGGCGACCGAGCTGGTGCCGGCCGAGGTCGCGGCCGCGGATCTGACCGCCGGAAAGGTCGGCCTGTCGCTGGTCGAGGCGCGCCAGGACGCGGCCTTCCATCTGGCGCTCGCCGGCAAGCCCGCTCACGCGCTCGGGCAGGTCTCGGGTTTTGATTATTCGAATGGAAAATGGATGACCCTCACGCTTTACGGCACGGGACCGGCTTGATGAACGGCACGGTTTGGGGGCTCGGTGTCGGCCCCGGCGATCCCGAGCTCATCACCTTGAAGGCGCTGCGCTTGCTGCGGGCGGCGCCGATCCTGGCCTATCCGGCTCCGCTCGGCGGCGACAGCTTCGCGCGCGTCATCGTCGCGCAATATCTCACCGGCGATCAGGTCGAGATCCCGATCGAAGTGCCGATGGAGGTGGCGCCCGAACCGGCGCAGGCCGTCTATGACCGCGCCGCCGAACGGTTCGCCGTCGAGCTCGCCCGGGGCCGCGACGTGGCGATCCTGTGCCAGGGCGACCCGTTCTTCTACGGCTCCTTCATGTATCTGTTCGGCCGGCTGGCCGGGCGCTTCCGGGTCGAGATCGTGCCCGGCGTCTCGTCGCTGACCGCCGCCGCCGCCGCCGTTCAGGCGCCGCTCGCCGCGCGCAACGACGTGCTGTCGGTGCTGCCGGCGCCGCTGCCCGAAGAGGAGCTGATGCGCCGGCTCGGCGATCTCGACGCCGCCGCGATCATCAAGCTCGGCCGGCATTTCGCCAAGGTGCGGCGGGTGCTGGACGCGCTTGGCCTCGCGGAAAAGGCGCATTATGTCGAGCGCGCGAGCCTCGGCCATCAGCGCATCCTGCCGCTGGCGGAGGTCGATCCGGCCGAGGTGCCCTATTTCTCGATGATCCTGGTCCACCGGCGCGGCGAGGCTTGGCGATGAGCCTGCCCTCGAAGATCGCCGTCATAGTCTTGACTCCGGGCGGCGCCGATCTCGCCCGCCGGCTCACCGATATGCTGCCGGTGGAGATTCACGGCCCCGGCCTCGATCGCCCGGCCGAACGGATCGCCGCCCTCTTCGCCGAGGGGCAGGCGATCGTCGGCATCTGTGCTGCCGGCATCCTGATCCGCGCCGTGGCCCCCTTGCTCGCGGACAAGCGGGCCGAGCCGCCGGTGCTGGCGCTGGCCGAGGACGGCTCGGCCGTGGTGCCGCTACTCGGCGGTCATCATGGCGGCAACGTGCTGGCGCGGCTGATCGCCGAGCGGCTCGGCATCGCGCCTTCGATCACCACAGCCGGCGATCTGAGGCTGGGCCTGTCGCTCGACGAGCCGCCGCCGGGATGGCGCATCGCCAATCCCGATCGGATCAAGCCGATCGCGGCGGCGCTCATCGCCGGGGCGGCGGCGCGGATCGAGGGTGAGGTGCCCTGGCTCGACCCGCTGCGCCGTGCCGATGACGGCTCGGTCGGGATCCGCGTGACCGCATCACGGCCGGCTCAAGGCGAGACGGCGCTCATCTATCACCCGCCGATGCTGGCGCTCGGCGTCGGCTGCGAACGCGGCTGCGATCCGGGCGAGCTGGAAACGTTGGTTCGATCCGCGCTCGACGAGGCCGGCCTTGCCGCCGATGCTGTCGCCTGCGTCGTCTCGGCCGACCTCAAGGCCGACGAGCCGGCGGTCCAGGCGCTGGCCGAGCGGCTCGGGGTACCGGCGCGGTTCTTTTCCGTGGCTCGTCTTGCCGAGGAGACCGATCGGCTGGCGAACCCGTCCGAGACGGTGTTCCGCGAGATCGGCTGCTGGGGCGTCGCCGAGGGCGCGGCGCTCGCCGCCGCCGGGCCGCAAGGCACCTTGATCGTGCCCAAGCGCAAATCGGCGCGGGCGACGGCGGCGATCGCGCTGGCGCCGGCGCCGCTCGACCCGGCCGCGATCGGGCAGGCGCGCGGCCGGCTCGACATTATCGGCATCGGTCCCGGTTCCGCGGAATGGCGCACGCCGGAGGCGACCGCGGCCCTGCGCGGCGCCGATCACCTTGTCGGCTATGGCCTCTATCTCGATCTGCTCGGCGATCTCGCCCAGGGCAAGCAGCGTCACGAGACCGGGCTCGGCGACGAGACCGGCCGTGCCCGCTGCGCGCTCGACCTCGCCGCTGCGGGTGGGCGCGTGGCGCTGATCTCCTCGGGCGATGCCGGCATCTATGGTTTGGCGACGCTCGTCTTCGAGCTTCTGGAGCGTGAGGCCAAGCCCGAATGGCGGCGGGTCGAGATCGTCCCTCGGCCTGGCCTTTCGGCGCTGCAAGCGGCGGCCGCGCGGGCCGGGGCACCGCTCGGTCATGATTTCTGCGCGATCTCGCTCTCCGACCTGATGACACCATGGCCGGCGATCGAGAAGCGGCTCGAGGCGGCAGCGGCGGCCGATTTCGTCGTCGCTCTCTATAATCCGCGCTCGGAACGGCGGCGCGATCAGCTCGTCGCCGCCAAGGCGATCTTCCTGGCGCACCGGCCGCCGGAAACGCCGGTGCTGCTCGCGCGCAATCTCGGTCGTGCGGGCGAGACCATCACCATCGTCGATCTCGCCGCGTTCGAGCCGGATGAGGTCGATATGCTGACCCTGGTCATGATCGGCGCCTCGACCACGCGGCGCGTGCCCGGTACGAAATGGATCTATACCCCGCGCGGCTACGGAGATCGGCAGCGATGACCGTCCATTTCATCGGTGCCGGGCCGGGCGCGCCGGATCTCATCACCGTGCGCGGGCTGCGGCTGATCGAACGCTGTCCGGTCTGCCTCTATGCCGGCTCGCTGGTGCCGGCCGAGATCGTCGCGGCGGCATCCGCCGACGCACGCGTGATCGATACCGCGCCGCTCCATCTCGACGAGATCGTGGCGGAGATGGCAGCCGCCTACGAATCCGGGCTCGATGTGGCGCGCGTCCATTCCGGCGATCCGTCGCTCTATGGCGCCATCGCCGAGCAGATCCGGCGGCTCGACGCGCTCGGCATTCCCTGGGACGTGACCCCCGGCGTGCCCGCCTTCGCCGCCGCGGCGGCGGCGCTCGGCACCGAGTTGACACTTCCCGATGTGGCGCAGACGGTGATCCTGACCCGCACGGCGGTGCGCGCGTCGACCATGCCCAACCGCGAGGATCTGGCGACCCTGGGTGCGAGCGGCGCCACGCTCGCGATCCATCTCTCGATCAATAATCTGGCCGTGGTCGTGCGCGAGCTGACGCCGCTCTACGGCACCGATTGCCCGGTCGTGATCGCCTATCGCGTCAGCTGGCCTGACCAGCAATTCCTGCGCGGCACGCTCGGCACGATCCGCGCCGCCGTCAAGGAGGCGGGGCTGACCCGGACGGCGCTCATCCTGGTCGGGCGCGTGCTCGGCGAGAGCGGCTTCAGCGACAGCCGGCTCTATGCCGCCGACCACCACCACGTGCTGAGGCCGCGCGTCACGCCAGAATAGCCTCGACCCATGCCACCGCCGCCGCGATCGTCTCGACCAGCGGGCCGGGCGGCGGTGGAGGCCGTCGCACCATGACCACCGGCAGATCCATCTCGCGTGCGGCGATGAGCTTCGCTTCCGTGGCGCTGCCGCCGCTCGCCTTGGTGACGAGCGTGTCGATCCGGTGGCGCGCGAGCAGCAGCGCTTCCTCGGCGCGGGAGAACGGACCCCGGCCGAGCACCAGCTCGAAGTCGGCGAGCGGCGGGGGCTGGCGCGGCCGATCGATCATCCGGACCAGAAACCAGATGTCGCCGCAGCGGGCGAAGGGCGCCAGCTCCTGCGCGCCGATGGTGAGGAAGGCGCGCCGGCTGCCCATCTGGATCAGCGCATGGGCGGCGGCATCCAGCGTCTCGACCTCGACCCAGCGATCGAGCGGATGGCGCGGCCAAGGCGGACGCTGCAGACGCAGCCGCGGCACGCCGAGCCTTTCGCAGGCGATAACGGCATTGGCCGAGATCGCGGCGGCGAAAGGATGGGTGGCATCGACGACCAGATCGGCCTTCTCGGCCCGGAGCCAGGCCTCGAGCCCGTCGGCGCCGCCGAAGCCGCCGATGCGCACCGTGCCGGCGATCGGCGCCGGATGCTCCGTCCGTCCGGCGAGCGAGCTGGTCACACGGAGGGCGTTGCCGTGCCGGCGGCCGAGCTCGGCCGCGAGCGCCGCCGCTTCCGCCGTGCCGCCCAGGATCAACAGATGCCGCGTCACGGCCCGGCCCGGCCGGCGAGCATGCCCGTCCGGTCGAAGATCGCGACCTCGATCGCCGTCTTGCCGGCAAGCTGGGCCAGTGCCACGTCACGCGCGGCGGCGGCGATCCGGCGCACCAGGGCCGCCTCGAAATCGGCACCGAGCCCGTGGGCGATCGCCAGCACCTCGCCGGCACCGGCGGCGGCGGCGGCATCGGCGACCGCTTCGGCCGAAGCACCGAGATCGCCGAGCAGCCGGGCGAGCGCCGCCGTCTCGACCCGGCTGCGGCTCGAATGGAGATCGAGATGGCCGGCGGCGAGCTTGGCCATCTTGGCGAAGCCGCCGGCGAGCGTCAGCGTCCCGACCGGATGCCGTTTCAAATATTTGAGCGTGCCGCCGACGAAATCGCCCATATCGATGAGCGCTTGTTCGGGCAGGCCGTAGAGCTGCCGGATCGCGGCCTCGGAGGTCGAACCGGTCGCGGCGGCCAGATGTTCGATGCCGGCCGCGCGCGCGACATCGACGCCGCGCTGGATCGAATGGATCCAGGAGGCGCAGGAATAGGGTACGACGATGCCGGTGGTGCCGAGCACCGACAGGCCGCCCAGGATGCCGAGCCGGCCGTTCATGGTCTTGAGCGCCAGATCCACGCCGCCCGGGATCGAGATGGTGATTTCCAGGTCGGGCGCGGTCGGGCCGCCGCACTCGGCCGCCGCATCCTCGATCGCCCATTGAATGTAGCGGCGCGGGCCGGGATTGATCGCGGGCTCGCCGACCGCGAGCTTCAGGCCCGGCCGCGTCACGGTGCCGACGCCGGTGCCGGCGCGGAAGACGAGCCCGGCGCCCGGCGGGGCCGGCGCGATCCGGGTCAGAATCAGTGCGCCATGAGTCACGTCCGGGTCGTCGCCGGCATCCTTGATGACGCCGGCCTCGGCCCAGCCTTCGCCCTCGGCCGTCCGCTCGATCGCGAAACTGGGGGCGTCGCCCTTGGGCAGCCGGATCGCGACGCGCTCCGGAAAATTCCCGGCCAGCAGCGCCTGATAGGCGGCCCGGGCCGCCGCCGCCGCACAGGCGCCGGTGGTCCAGCCGCGGCGAAGGGGGGTGTCGGGCTTGCGAGGCATCGCCCGAGCTTAGGCTGCGGCGGCGGGGGATTCCAGCCCGCCGCCTTGGTTCAGCGCGAGTTGCCGCCGCCGGCGTGCGGGATCGGCAGGTTCAGGTGATTCCGCAGCTCGACATCGAGGCCGAGCTGCTGATTGTCGGCGACGACGGCCTCGCGCTGCTGGGCGAACGCGACCAGGCGCGGATCGCCGTTGCCGAGCGCTTCCCGGCTCAGCGCGTCGATCTCGCCCTGCTTGGCCCACAGCTCGCGGTCCATATATTGGCGATGGAACGGGTCGCCGGCGATCTGGCTCATCTGAAAAAACAGATCCGTCTGCTCAGCATCGAGCGTCACCGGCAGCGCCACCTTGAGATCCTGGGCGATCGGCGCCAGCGCCGCGAGCTCCTGCTGGCGATCTTCCGCCATGCGGCGGCCATAGGCGCGGATATCCGGCAATTGCGCATAGCGCTGGGCCAGCTCGCCCAGCCGGATCTCGAGCAGCGCCTGCTGTGCGGTTTCCTGCAGGAAGGCGGCATCGTTGCTGGCCGGACTGGGCGGCGGCGCCGACGCGCAGCCCGCGAGGACTGCGCCGATGGTGAGCAGAGACAGGGTCTTCATGTCGTATATCCCGATCGACGGTCCGCGATTCTCAATGTAGAAGCGGCAATGCCGTCGGCGATGGCCGGGCCTTCACGATCGCGCGAGCATCGGTCCCGGCGGCATGTCGGTGCGGCCATCATAGCGCCTTACCGTCAGGCCGAACACATCCGTCCCCGTCCCGCCGCAATCGCAGGAGAGCGTAGGGCCGCGGCAGCGTCTCCACTCTCTCAGCCGCCACCGGTTCCGGACGGCGGCTGCAGGTCTACGAAATTCCTGATCTTGATCTCGCGGCCGAGCAGCTGGCTGGCGGCGACGGCCGACCGGCGGCTGCGTGCATAGGCGGCGAGCTCGGGATCGCCCTTGCTGTCCGCTTCGCTATCCAAGCGATCCAGCTCGCCGCGCGTCATCCACAGCGTGTAGTCCATATATTGACGTTGAAAGGAACTGCCGCCAGTCCGGCCGAGCAGCTCATAGACCGAGCTCTGGTCGTCATCGAGCGAGTCCGGCAGCGTCACCGCGAGCTTTCGGGCGATCGGCTGCAACGCCGCCAGCGCCTGGCGGTGATCCTCGGCCATCCGGCTGCCATAGGCGGCGACATCGGGCAGCTGCGCATAGCTCTTCGCCAGCTCGCCCAGCCGGATCTCGAACAGATCATGCCGCGCCTCGTCCCGAAGGAAGGCCGGATCGGAGGCTGCCGACGAGAATTCCTGCGAGGGCGCGCATCCCGCCAGGCCCAAAGCCGCCGTGATCCGGATAAGAGATACAGATCTCATGTCATGGGCTCCCAAGAGAGACATCGGAGCAGCGACAGCCGCATCGTCTTTATCATATTCGAATCAGATCCGAGAGCGGCCTCACCCCTTGCCAAATCCATTCATGCTCCGCAATCTCCGCCGATGTCTTCGCCTGCCGATTTTACCGCTTCACCGTTCGAGCCGCCCGAATTCGCGGCCGGTTCAGTCTGGCTCGTCGGCGCCGGGCCGGGCGATCCGGGCCTTCTGACGCTCCACGCCTTCCACGCGCTCAGAGAGGCCGACAGCGTCGTCTATGACGCGCTCGTCGATGAGCGGATTCTGCGGTTGGTGCGGGCCGATTCGGTGCTGGAATTCGCCGGCAAGCGCGGCGGCAAGCCGTCTCCGACCCAGCCCGACATCTCGCGCCTCCTGGTCCGGCTGGCACGCGAAGGGCGGCGGGTGCTGCGGCTCAAGGGCGGCGATCCGTTCGTGTTCGGGCGCGGCGGCGAGGAAGCGCTGGCACTGGTCGCAGCCGGCATCCCGTTCCGTATCGTGCCCGGCATCACTGCCGGCATCGGTGGCTTGGCTTATGCCGGCATCCCGGTGACGCATCGGGATCTGAGCCAGGCCGTGACCTTCGTCACCGGCCATAATTATGCCGGCGCCGTGCCGGACGGGCTCGATTGGGCCGCCCTCGCGCGGACGCCGACGCTCGTCTTCTACATGGCGCTGAAGCAGCTGCCCGGCATTGCCGAGCGGCTGATCGGGCAGGGGCGGAATGCCGGCGATCCGGTGGCCATCATCAGCAAGGCCGCGACGCTGGAGCAGCGCGTGGTCGAAACCACGCTGGCCGAGGCGGCGGAGGCGGCAAGCCTTGCCGCCATCGAGCCGCCGGCGATCCTGGTCATGGGCGAGGTCGTGCGGCTGCGCGCCGGGCTCGACTGGCTGGGGGCGCTCGCCGGACGCGTGCTCGATCCGGACCCGCTCGGCCGGGATTCGCGCCAGCAGGCCGGTTGAGGATGGTGGGGCCGCGCGGCTTGGTGCTGGCCGCGCCATCGTCGGGCAGCGGCAAGACGATCGTGACGCTCGGTCTGCTGCGGGCGCTCCGGCGGCGCGGCATCGATGTCGCCGGCGCCAAGGTCGGGCCGGATTATATCGATCCCGGCTTTCATCGCGCCGCGTCCGGGCGCTGCTCGGTCAATCTCGATCCCTGGGCGATGCGGTCCGGGATGATTGCCGGCCTCATTGCCGAGATCCGCGCCGATCTCGTGCTGTGCGAAGGGGTGATGGGGCTGTTCGACGGCGCCGGCGGCAGCGAGCGCGGCTCGACCGCCGATCTCGCCATGATGACCGGTTGGCCGGTGGTGCTGATCGTCGATGCGCGCGGCCAGTCCGCCTCCGTGGCGGCGCTGCTGCGCGGCTTCGCGACGCATCGGCCGGGGCTGGGGCTCGCCGGCGTCGTCTTCAACCGCGTCGCCAGCCCGCGTCACGGCGCCATGCTGGAAGCGGCGGTGCGGGCGAGCCTGCCCGATCTCGCCGTGCTGGGCGCCGTGCCGCGCGCCCGGACGCTGGCGCTGCCGTCGCGCCATCTCGGGCTGGTGCTGGCCGAAGAGCATGACCGGCTCGACCATTTCCTCGAACAAGCGGCCGATCTCATGGCGGAGTGGGTCGATCTCGATGCGCTGCAGGCGCTCGCCCGGCCGGCCCGGGCAACGGCGGGCGGTGCGGCCGCCTGGCCGTCGCTTGGCCAGCGGGTGGCGCTCGCCCGCGATGCCGCGTTCGCCTTCGCCTATCCGCATCTCCTCGATCGCTGGCGAGCCCAGGGGGTGGAGATCCTGCCTTTCTCCCCGCTCGCGGATGAAGCGCCGGACGAGGCGGCCGATGCCGTCTATCTGCCCGGCGGCTATCCCGAGCTCCATGCCGGGCGGCTCGCCTCGGCGCAGTGCTTCAAGGCCGGCCTCGCCCGGGCGGCGTCGCGCGCCGCCATCATCTATGGCGAATGCGGGGGTTACATGGCGCTCGGCACCGGTCTGGTCGATGGCGAGGGCGTGCGGCACGAGATGGCGGGACTGCTGCCGGTCGAGACCAGCTTCGCCGCACCCAAGCGCCATCTGGGCTATCGGCAGGTCGCGGCGCTCGCCGGCCCCTGGCGCGGCCAGGCGTTCCGCGCCCATGAATTCCATTACGCGACCGAGCTGGAAGGCGAGGGGCCGGCACTGTTCGAGGCGACCGATGCCGAGGGGGCGGCGCTTGGCGCCATGGGGCGGGCGATCGGCACTGTCTCCGGCTCCTTCATCCATCTGATCGACTGGGCCTGACGCCATGGATCGCTTCTTCGGCATCAGCGCCCAGGGCTCGACGGTGCGGACCGAGCTCATGGCCGGCCTCACCACCTTCCTGACCATGGCCTATATCCTGCTCGTCAATCCGACGATCTTGGGCGAGGCCGGCATGGATCGGGGCGCGGTGTTCGTCGCGACCTGCCTCGCTTCCGCCTTCGGCTCGGCCGCGATGGCGCTCTATGCCAACTATCCGCTGGCGCTGGCGCCGGGCATGGGGCTCAACGCCTATTTCACCTATGCGGTCGTGATCGGCATGCACCAGCCCTGGCAGGTGGCGCTGGGGGCGGTGTTCGTGTCCGGGCTTCTGTTCCTGGCCTTGTCGGTGAGCCGGCTGCGCGAGCTCATCATCAACGGTATCCCGCGCTCGCAGAAGCTCGCCATCTCGGCCGGGATCGGTCTGTTCCTAGGCCTGCTCGCCTTCAAGAATGCCGGGATTACCGTGACCTCGCCCGAGACGCTCGTGACGCTCGGCGATATAGCCTCGCCTGGCGCGCTGCTGGCGGCGCTGGGATTCATTCTCATGGTGGCGCTCGATGCCCGGCGCGTGCCCGGCGCCATCATGATCGCGATCCTCGCCGTCACGGCGCTCGGCGTAGCATTCGGCCTCACGCCTTTCGGCGGCATCGCGGCACTGCCGCCCAGCCTGGCGCCGACCTTTTTGCAGATGGACCTGCGCGGCACGATGGAGCTCGGCGTCGCCACCATCATCTTCGCCTTCTTCTTCGTCGATCTGTTCGATTCGACCGGCACGCTGATCGGCGTCGCCCATCGCGCCGGGCTGATGCGGCCGGACGGCACGATCCCGCGATTGGGCCGCGTGCTGATATGCGACAGCTTGGCGATTCTGGTGGGCGCAGCCCTCGGCACCTCGACCGTGACCAGCTACATCGAAAGCGCCGCCGGCGTTAAGGCGGGCGGGCGCACCGGGCTCACGGCCCTCACGGTGGCGATCCTGTTCCTGGCGAGCCTGCTGCTGGCGCCGCTCGCGAGCTCGGTGCCGGCCTATGCGACGGCGCCGGCGCTGCTTTTCGTCGCCTGCCTGATGGCGCGCGGCCTGGCCGAAGTGGATTGGGAGGATGTCACCGACTATGCGCCGGCAGTGGTGACGGCCCTCGCGATGCCGCTCACCTTCTCGATCGCCAACGGCTTGTCGCTGGGCTTCATCTCCTATGCCGCGATCAAGCTCCTGGCCGGCCGCAATCCCGGCCCGACCATGTCGATCTTGGCTGTTCTGTTCCTGCTCCGATATGCCGTGATCGGCTGATATCGCCTTTCGTATCAAATGCTTTGGTTTCGCAAGGATCCAGCAACCCTTGCGCGCCTAATCTCTGCATGCAAGCGAAACGCGAAGGGCCGAGGGAATGACAAAGCGTGCAAGAATCTTGTTGTCGGCCCTTCTGATGGCCATCTCGCTGCTCGCGACCGCAACCGCGGCCACCATGGAATCGCAGGACATCACGACCGGCCCGGTCGGGCTGCTGACCGTCGCGCTGCTCTGCATCGTGCTCATGCTGCTGGTCTGGAGCGACGATCTCGACCGTCATTCCGTCCGCCGGGCCAGGGCCCGCGCGCGAGTTGCCCGCGGCGCCTGATCCTTCCTATTTCTTCGCCGTGCCGAAGCAGTGCTCAGGCCCTGGGAAGCGCCGGGCGCGGACATCCTCGGCATAGGCCTCGACCGCCTTTCCGACCTCTTGGCCCAGTTCGGCATAGCGCTTGACGAAGCGCGGCGTGAAATCGGCGAACAGCCCCAGCACATCATCGACCACCAGCACCTGACCGTCGCAGGCGGGCGAGGCGCCGATGCCGATCGTGGGCGTCGGGATCGCCTCGGTGATGGCGCGTGCGACCGGCTCGACCGTGCCTTCGATGACGATGGCGAAGGCGCCGGCATCGGAAATCGCCTTGGCATCCGCCTCGACCTTGGCCGCATCCAGCTCCGACTTGCCGCGCGCGCGGAAGCCCCCGGCGGTATTGACCGATTGCGGCATCAGCCCGACATGGCCGCAGACGGGAACGCCGCGCTCGACCAGGAAGCGGACGGTTTCGGCCATCTCGGCACCACCTTCGAGCTTGACCGCGCCGCAGCCCGTCTCGCTCATGATGCGCGCGGCGCTATTGAACGCCTGCGCGGGCGATTCCTGATAGCTGCCGAACGGCATGTCGACGACGACGAGCGCCTTGCTGCTGCCGCGCACCACGGCCGCGCCATGCTGGATCATCATGTCGAGCGAGACCGGCAGCGTGCTCGGGAAACCGTACAGCACCATGCCGAGCGAATCGCCGACCAACATCACATCGACCGCCGGATCGAGCCAGCGCGCCATCGAGGCGGTGTAGCAGGTCAGCCAGACACCGGGCGTCCCGCCCTTGACGACGTCGCGCACGGTCGCGCGTTGCGTGCGGGTATGGGCGCTCATGATCTATGCTCCTCCGCTTGAGCCCGCTGACATCAAGTCAGTTCGACCTAAAGTCATCGCGGTCTAGGGCGGCTTGGTTGACCGCCTCTCTGTTGCACCGCACTGTATAACAAAAGGGCAACATGGTGCCGAGCGCGATCGCATGAACGAAGCTGCAACCCTGATCGCCGCTGCCGTCGGGCATCTCAATGCCCGGCGCTTCGGCGCGGCCGTGGAGAGCTATCTCGCGGCGCTGCGTCAGGACCCGCGCGAGGAGCAGACGTGGCTCGGCCTCGCCTTGGCGCTGGCGCTCGATGGCAGGCTCGGCGATGTCGTCGGGCTCGCCGGCGAAAGAGAGCGGCAGCGTGGCGACGGGTTTCTCTTTTGCCATGCGGCATTGGGCGCGATGGTGAGCTATCGGCTTTACGACCATGTCCGGGCGCTCGATCGGGCGCTGCCCGCGGCGAGTCCGTTCGCGCCGGTGGCCGCCTACAATGCCGGCTGCGCCGCCTTGCTGCAGGGCGACGAGGATGCGGCGTTCGACTGTTTCGGCCGCTTCAAGCAGCTGATCGCCGAGCGCCGCGACACGCTGCCGATTGGGCCGGAAAGCCATTTCAACGTCGCCTATCGCCAGGGCAGCCTGATCGAGGATCGCGATTATGTCGCGGCTTTGGGCGAGGAGCCGGCCGAGCCGATAGCGATCGAATGGCCGTCACCGCCCGCCGGCGAAGGCGGCACGATCATCGCGGCCGCCTGCGACGGGAACTACTTTCGCCTGTTCGCGCCCGGCTTCGTGCGCAGCCTCGGGCGGGTCATGCCGGCGGCTATCGGGCATATCCATGTGATCGCCCCCGAATCCGATCTGGCCGGGCAGGTGGCTCAGCTCGCGGCGATGGCGCCGGGCTTGGCGCTCAATATCTCGACCGAGCCGGCCGGCCCCTATCGCAGCGGCGCCTATTACGCCTCCAACCGCTTCCTGGTGGCGCCGGCCTTGATCGAGCGCTATCGCCGGCCGATCGTCCTCACCGATATCGATGTCGAGTTCACGGCACCGCTCGACGATCTGCTGGCGGCTGTGGCCTCTTATGATTTCGCGGGCTTCCGCCATGACGGCGCCGGGCCCGCTTCGCGCTATCCGGCGGTTCTGACCCGCTGGACGCCGGCCGAGCGCAGCCGCGTGCTGCTCGACCGGCTCAACCGCTTCATCCGGTCCAAGCTCGATATTCCGTGGCCGTTCAACTGGATGCTCGATCAGGCAGCACTCGTCTCGGTGCTGCGCTGGGCGCGGCTCGATCGGCCGGAGATCGCGCTCGGCATCGTCAACGATCTGCTCGGCCGGCATTTCCAGCCTTGGCTGCGGCCGGTTGGAGGCGAGGAGAAAGCCGCCCTCATCCGCGCCGGCGGCTGATCTCACGACCCATCAATTCGATGTGAGACGATGGGGCGGCGGTAACCTTTTAACCGTTGCAGCCGTATGGTGGGGCAGTTCGCAAGGAGGTCCGTCATCTATCCCTGGCTCGATCCGCGCGGCCGATTCTCGGCTTTCAAGGCCGCGGTCTTCGCCTCCTTGTTCCTGCCGGCGCTCTGGGTGCTGTACCTCGGCTGGACCGAGCAGCTCGGCGCGCGGCCGGTGATGGAGGCGATCCATCAGCTGGGCCTGTGGGCGATCCGGCTTTTGTTCCTGTCGCTGGCGGTGACGCCGCTGCGCGGGGCGCTGCGCTGGCCGAATCTGTTGCAGATCCGGCGCATGCTCGGCGTCGCCTGCTTCTGCTACGCCTTCGCGCATTTCCTCGGCTACGGGCTCGATCAAGCCTTCGATCTCGGCAAGATCGCCAGCGAGATCGTGCTGCGCCTCTATCTCACCATCGGCTTCGTCGCGCTGGTCGCCCTCGGCATCCTGACCGCGACCTCGACCGACGGCATGGTCCGCCGGCTCGGCGGGCGGCCCTGGCGCCGGCTGCATCAGGCGATCTACGCCGTGGCCGCCCTCGCGTGCGTCCATTATTTCATGCAGTCGAAGCTGGGCGTGAACGAGCCGGTCGTGGTCGGCGGGCTTTACCTTTGGCTCATGGGTTTCCGGATCGTCAGCCATTACCGGCGGCAGGCGATCCTGCCGGTTTGGGTGCTGGGCGCCATCAGCCTGTCGGCGGCCCTGCTGACCCTGATCGGCGAGACCGGCTTCTTCGCCATCTTCATGGGTGTCGATCCCTGGCGCATCATTGTCGCCACGCTGACCTTCACGCCGGCGATCCGGCCGTGCTGGTACGTACTGTGGATCGGCCTCGCCGTCACGCTCGCCGCGGCACTGCGCGTGCCGCGGTCGAAGCCGAAGCGCGAGGCGGTCAGGCCCGCGCGAGCGGCTTGAGCGGCGGGGCGAGGCCGCCCGGGAGCGGCACGCCCGCGACATTGAGCGTCATCGAGACGACCGTGTAATAGCCGGCGACGCCGACCAGGTCGACCAGTCCCTGCTCGCCGAACGCGTCGAGCGCCGCGCGATAGCTCGCCTCGCCGACATTCTTGTCGCGATGCAGCTCGGTCACGAAATCATAGATGGCGGCCTCGTCGGGCTGCATGTCCCGAGGGCGTTCGCCAGCCGCGATCGCGTCGGCGATGCGCGCATCCAGCCCGGCTTCGAGCGCCATCGGCAGATGCAGGAACCATTCGAGCTGTGCCGTCCAGTATCGTGCCGTGATCAGGATCGCCATCTCGTTCAGCCGTTTGGGCAGCGAGTTGGTGAAGCGGACATATTCGCCGACGCGCTGCAGCCGGTCGGCCAACTCGGGGCTACGCAGCCAGGCATTGAAGGGGCCGCGCAGATCCTTGCGCGGACCAGCCATAATTGCCGCGGCGACCTTCTGCTGCGCCTCGTCCATCCGCTCGGGCGCGATCGGCGGCAATCTTTCCTCGGTCATGCTGTTCCTCTTATTGCTCGGTCTCGGCAACGAAGACGACCGAATCACCGCCGACATGCGATGGATCGTCGGGCTCCACGGCGCTGAGGCGGGTCATGTCGACGTTGGTGCGGCCCTGTGCATCGATGGTCACTGCATCCTGATAGCGCTCGCCGAACCGGATCGTCTCGGGCGTATAATCCTTGATCTGATGAACCTGAGCGCCCAGAGCGTGGTCGACCGCCTCGACCAGAACCACCAGCCAGAGCTCATGATCGGTAAGCCAGTCGCGCGAAAGCCCGTGCAGCGGACTGTGCTCGTCGAGAGGATGGATCAGCGTCCAGGTGAGCACGAACAGGGTGAGGCGGTCGCGCTCCAGCTTGAGCTCGTGGGCATGGCGGAAGACATGGCCTTCCGGGCTGTCCGCCCGCACGACCGCGGTGATGCGGGCGGTCGCGTCGGCGAGCAGGCTCACTCGGCCGTTGCCGATCCGAATCATCAAGGTCGGCACACCGTTATAGGTCGTTACCACCGCCTTGTCGGCGAAGACGATCTTGGATTTGGGCTTGGAGAAGCGGACGAAGATGAGGCCGGTCATGATCGCCGTAAAGGTCAGGCCGCATAGGATCTCGATCGAGGCCAGGATATGGCCGTACAGAGTCGCCGGCGCCGCGACGCCGTATCCGACGGTCGCCAGGGTTTCGATGCTGAAGAAGAAGAGATCGACGAAGGAGTCGGGCCTGACGTTGGCGACGCTGCCCTTCTGCGCCATGTAGAGCAGCGCGAAGACGGTATTTATGATCAGGTCGATGACGAGCAGTGCCAGGAAGAAGAGCGGCCAGCTCAGCGTGACCGCCAGATGATAGGGATCGTTCAGATCGTAGCGCTTGGTGCCGGTCTTGCTGATCTCGAGCGAGCCGACGCGGATGGGAATCGGCTCGTGCGGCCGGCGCCGCAGATGCGGGCCGCTCATCGGAACCGGTCGCGCAGCCTGCGCAGCAGGCCCATCGGCTTCGCCGCATCCGAAGACGGCTTCGCCGCATCCGAAGACGGCTCCGCCGGCACGAAATAGAGGCCACCCTCCGGATGACGGCGCGTGACCGTCATGTCCGTGCGATGACCGACCGCGCTGTAATGCGCGATCATGGAGCGGCGCTCGGCGCCCGGGCGCTCCGGCGGCGAGCCGCGATGCAGCAGGCGCGCATGCCAGATCAGCACGTCGCCCCTGCCGCCGAGGAAACGCTCGACCCTGGCACTGCGCCTGGCGATCTCTTCTTGGAAGAACGGGGTCAGCAGCCGCTCCGACGCCCAGGGCCAGCTCGAATCCCGATCGTCGCGGCCGAGCAACGACAACACCTTCGCTTGGCGGATGAAAGGCCAGCGATGCGAGCCGGGAACGAATTCGAACGGGCCGGCGTCGGGTTGGATCTGATCCAGCGCCGTCCAGACCGCGATATAGTGGCCGTTCACCTCGGGCGGGTTGAGATAATCGTCCTGATGCCAGGAACGCTCGGTACTGACCCAGCCGGTAAGGTTGAGGTGCAGCGCCATTGGCTCGCCGATCAGATGCTCCAGCATGTTCGAGAGCGGGCCATAGAGGCAGAGGTCCCGGATTTCCGGGACGTCGAGATAGGGGGTCGGCGAGGGCCAGCCGCCCATGTCCCCGATCCGGCTGCGCACGGCGCTGTAACGGTCGATCAACTCGTCCGGGATGAAGTTGCGCAGGATGACATAGCCGTTCTCGCGCCAATGGCGCTGCTCCGGCGTCAGCCGGTCGAGCGCCAGGTCGCGCCGATCGAGCGGCGGCAGCTCCGTATCATCGACCTCGCCGCCGAGTTCGTCCCAGCTGAGATGCTTGGTCACGGGCCGAAGCGCCACCACCCTCAGGAAACTGTCGCCTTCGGCGCCGAACGTAGTGATCTCGGCCTTGCCGAATCCGACCGACTCGATCAGCCGGCCGAGAGTGTCCGGCGTGAAGTAGGTCAGATAGCTGATCGGAATGAAATAATGCCAATTCCAGCCCTCGCGCCGGCTCGCAGCCGAGGCGAAATTGGGCAGGGTCAGATAGATCATGCCACCCGGCTTCAGGGCCGCGAGGCAGGCTTCGAGCATTCGCCGTGGCTCGGCGGCGAATTGCAGCACGTCGACCGCCATGACCAGATCCTGCGACTCGGGCGCAATGGTCCGCGCCGTCTCGATCCGGCCGGTCTCGATCGGCAACCGGTAATATTTCCGGCCGGCCTCGGTGACGGCCTGCCATGGATCGATGCCGGCGACACGCCAGCCATGGGCGCGGAAATGAGTGAGCGCGTGCCCGGCGCCGCAGCCGACCTCGAGGATCGACGGCCGTTCGGCGACACTCGTGCTCCAGGAATTGATGCGCCGCCGTGCCGCCGTCACGTCGTTGAACAGACCATCGAGCGTGTCGAGATCGAGCGCCTGCCAATCGTCGTAATAGGCGCTTTCCGGCAACTGGCTGAAATCCTGTTCGAGCCGCGGCCAGACGAATACCGTCTCGCAAGTTTCGCAGGCGAGGATCGCCCGGGCGCCGACCGCGTCCGGCCGGGCGTTGCGGATTTCGGCGCTGCCGCAGCATGGGCACCTCGCCTCGCTCGCGGGATCCGCGTTCCGATCAGAAAGGGCGGCAGGCGCTGACATGGCCATCCTTAAGGTCTCTGTTTCGGAAATCCATACCATTTCGATCGGGCTGAGCGCCAAGCCCTCCCACGCCACGCCACGCTGCGGGCGAAGCAATTCATCATCGCCGGATATTCCCGGACATGGAAATGAATGTTCGCAGCACTGCCCAAGGGCGATGAATCTGATGCGACAAGGGGGTTTCCGAATGCTCGGAAACCCCCTTTGCGTGTCGGCCGTCCGGTTTGGTGGAGCCGCGGGGAATCGAACCCCGGACCTCGACATTGCGAACGTCGCGCTCTACCAACTGAGCTACGACCCCGTCCCGAACCGTCGGTGGCAGGTGATATGTCTTCGCCGGCCCCGCTCTGTCAAGACCGTGTGACGGAATTCGTAAGCTCACCGGCTTGCGTGGCCGTGCGGCACGGGATACGGTCCGGCCCGATTTCCCGCCGCGATGAGTGAACCCACCCCAATGCTCGCCATAGCCCTCGTTCTGCTCAAGGTCATCGAGATCTACTCATGGATCGTGATCGCCGCGGCCATCATGAGCTGGCTGACCGCCTTCGGCGTGGTCAACCGCTATAACCGCGTCGTGGCCACGATCGAGGACATGCTCTTCCGGTTGACCGAGCCGGCGCTGCGGCCGATTCGGCGTATCCTGCCGAATCTGGGCGGCGTCGATGTCTCGCCGGTGATCCTGCTGCTCATCCTCTATTTCCTGTCCTTCGTCATCTCGGTCGAGATCGTGCCCTATCTCTACCCGATCCTCTGAGCAGCCCGTGACGACCGCCAGGATCATCGACGGCAAAGCTTTCGCTGCGGCGCTCAGGGGGCGGGTCGCGGCCGCGGCGGCGGCGCTCAAGGGGGCGCATGGGCTCGTTCCCGGCCTTGCCGTGGTGCTGGTCGGCGAAGATCCGGCGAGTCAGGTCTATGTCCGCTCCAAGACCCGCGCCACGCTCGAGGCCGGTTTCCACTCGGTCGAGCATGTGCTGCCGGCCAACACGTCCCAGGCCGATCTCGAGACGCTGGTCGGGACGCTGAACCGCGATCCGTCCATCCACGGCATCCTGGTGCAATTGCCGCTGCCGGCCGGGCTCGACGCCGACGCGGTGGTGGCGAGCATCGAGCCGGCCAAGGATGTCGACGGGCTGCATCCGGAGAATATCGGCCGGCTCTGGGCCGGGCTGCCGGGCCTGGCGCCATGCACGCCGCTCGGCTGCGTCATGCTGCTCAAGGATGTCCATCCCCGGCTCGACGGGCTCGACGCCGTGGTGATCGGGCGGTCGGCCCTGGTCGGCAAGCCGGTCGCGGGCCTGCTGCTCGCCGAGAATTGCACGGTGACGGTGGCCCATTCGCGCACGCGCGACCTGGCCGGCCTCTGCCGCCGCGCCGATATCCTGGTCGCCGCCGTCGGCCGGCCCGAGATGGTGCGCGGCGACTGGATCAAGCCGGGCGCCACGGTCATCGATGTCGGCATCAATCGCGTCGCGGCGGCGGACGGCAAGAGCCGGCTCGTCGGCGACGTCGCCTATGACGAGGCGGCGGCGACCGCCGGCGCCATCACGCCGGTGCCGGGCGGGGTCGGGCCGATGACCATCGCCTGCCTACTGCGCAATACGCTGATCGCTGCCTGCCGCCAGGCGCGCGTGCCGGAGCCTGTGATCTGACTCGTTTTCTTGCGGCGCTGGGCCTCGCCGCCGCCTTGCTTCCGGCCGCGGCCCGGGCCGATGACGAGCCGTTGCCGGCGGTCTATGACCGGCTGCTCGCGGCGCATGATTACGGTGCGCTGTCCGACAAGATCAAAGCCGGGATGGAGGCGCTGCCGAGCGTGGCGCCGACGCTCGATTGGGAGCAGAAGCATTTCGCCACGGGCGCGCCGGTTTTCGTCGACGCGGTCTACGCGCTCGACCTGCTGGCGGTCGGGCGCGGGGTCAAGGATGAGGAAGCCGGCAAGCGGATGCGCCAGAATGCCGTCATGGTGGCGCTCTACACCGTCGCCGTGATCGAGACGGACGGCGTCAAATGCGCCGATCCCCAATCGGTCCTCGCCCGGCGGCAGCAATTTGCCCATATCCTGGCGCCGGCTTGGCGAGAGCTGGGGACGCTGCCGGACGAGACCATCGAGAATCTCCTGGGCCGCGCGCTCACCGAGGAGGCGCTGCGCTCCGAGGCGCGCAAGCCCGACGATTACCTATGCCGGGGCCGGACCGCCGACATTCCCGATTCGATCGCCGACAATGCGACCGAGCAGGAGCCGCATTTCCTGGCACCCGCCGATGCCGCTCCCAAGTCGGAGGCGGCGCGCGCAGCCTTGCCCGGCACGCTCGCTGCCTTTGCCGCCAGGCTGAAGCAGGGTCATTGAGGCGGCGGCCTCAAGGCACGGAGCTGGCCAGCGGCTCGTTCTTCTTGACCACGTAGGTTACGACGATCTGTTCGGGCTGGTTGCCGGCATTACGCAGGGCGTGCGGGGTGCCGGCCGGAATTGCCCAGGAATCGCCGGCCTTGACCGTCCGCTCAGGGTTGCCTTCGATCGACAAGGTGCCGCGACCGGAGATCAGATAGCCCATTTCGACTCCGGGATGGGTATGTCGCTTCACATCGGCCTGGGGCGCGATCGTGACCAAGAAGGATTCGGTCACGTAATCGGGGCCGGGAAAATCGATCGTTTGTAGGTCGGTCCGCTTGATCCCGCTTTGCTGCGCGATCGCGCCCACGAAGGTCAGGCAAAAGACGGTAAGCAACGCCGTGCTCGTAATCAATATCGAGCGCATGCTGGCACGCATTTTATTATGACAAGTAAATTTAGAGCGATGCATCGGCTTTTATTTATCTCCGATCGTGAAGGAATGATATATTATCCTTTATGCTCCCGATCATATCATGGCGATATTTGCGGGCGACCCGTTTATCGTTTCAGTATGTGGAATTCTGGTTACAATTGAAATCTGCGGCCGGGCTGCCATCGGCGGCATTCGGCAGACCTTGCTCTGGACGTGGCGCCCGATGCCGCTACACTGCGGCGATGATCGAAACCCTCCACTCCCTCGTGCTCGCGGGGGTGATCTTTCTCGGCAGCCATGTCCTGATCTCGAGCACCCCGTTGCGAGGTACGCTGCGCGATTCGCTGGGCGAGGGCGGCTATCTCGGGCTCTATTCCATGCTGGCGGCGGTGACGCTCGGCTGGTTCGTCGTGGCATTCATCCGTGCGCCGGCCATTCCGGTCTGGCAGCCGCCGCTCTGGACGCATTGGATCACGATCGCATTGCTGCCGATCGCCTCGATTCTGATGGTCGGCAGCTTCGCCACGCGCAACCCGACCGCGGTCGGCCAGGAGCGGCGCGCGCGCGAGGATGATCCGGCTCCCGGCCTGCTGCGCGTGACCCGGCATCCGCAGATGTGGGGCATTGGGCTTTGGGGCATCGGCCATCTCGCGGCCAATGGCGACGCCGCCGGCATCGTCTTTTTCGGCTTCATCACGCTGCTGGCGCTGGGCGGCAGCTTCCTCATCGATCGGCGCAAACGGCTGGCGCTCGGGACCGATTGGCCGCGCTTCGCCGAGGTGACCTCGAACATACCGTTCCTCGCCCTGCTGGCGGGCCGGACCAAATTGCGTCCAGGCGAGATCGGCGTCGCCCCGGTGCTCGCCGGCCTGCTGCTCTATGCGGTGCTGTTACTGGCTCATCCGCTCTTCACCGGCGTGCCGGTCATCGTGCCGTAGCAAAGTGCTCGCGGTCTAGCGGCACGGCGTCTGCACGATTTCCTGATCGAGCTGCCCCGCTTCCTGACGCCATTGCGCGCTCCAATCGGCGCCCAGCAAGGGATATTGGGTACGGCCAAATTCCTTGAGCGCATGGTTCGCGCAGGCCTTCTCCCAAATGATCATGGCCGGCCGGCCGGCCGGCAACGGATCGAGCATCGCGACGGAGACTTCGCCGGTCTGAAGATCGGCGACGAAGGCGACTTGGCTCGACACATCTTTCGAGGCCTCGCTGCGATAGAAGAAGTAGCGATCGGCCGTGAGCGTGCCCGATCCGACGCTCGCACTCTGCACGAACTGGTCATAGGGGTTGCCGTCGAGCCAGGCGAAATGATTGCCGCGCGTCGGCGGCAGCACCGCGGCCAGGCTCCGCTGCAAGGCGCGCGCCAGCGCGCCGTCGCCGCTCAGATGCTTGTCGAGCAGGCGCCTGAGATAGAGCTCGTTACCGGCCAGACCACGCAGCATGATCCGCTCGAAGGGCGACAGCAGATAGGGCGCATCCGGCTTCGCGGCGGGCAGCGCCTCGATCGCGGCACGGCGCTCGTCCAACTCGGACAGGAGGCAAGCCCGGGCGGCGTAGTAGTCCTTGGGGCTCGCCGGCACGGCGCGGCTGGCGGCGATGTTGCATCGGACATCGAGGCCGCCGCCGAAGCTCAGGAACCAGAAGGTGTGATCCTGCTCGAGCGCTCTGGCGCCGCCTTCGTTCAGGCGCTTCGACAGTGTGTAATAGGCCTGGCTGAGCTCGCCGTCGGCCTTGCCGAGATCCTGGTCGGCACAGATCAGCTTCTCGCTGGCCAGCAATTTGGCCGGCGGCTGGGAGCAGGAAATGCCCGAGGTCGAGGTCTCATGCTCCATCGGCGCGCCGCAACCGGGCCGTGCGATCACGGCCAGCGCACCGAGAACGACTAATCCCGCAACGAGCCTCATGGTCCGAGCCCCCTACCGGGTGATCTCGGGATAATGCGCCTAAAATCAGCGACATTTCCAGATCGACGCGATTCAATCTGAACGGTGCCCTCGAACTCCCGTCCGGGTCAGCTCTGCAGCTGCTCGTTGATCTGGCGGCGAGCCTCGTTCGCGATGGGATGGAGATCGGTGGCCGCGGGGCCGCCCATCAGGCTGTAGCCCAGTCCCTTGGAGGCCCAGGCATAGCCCGAGACCGAGCCTTTGCTGTGCGCCGACATCGGGGCGTCGCGGTCGACCGTCGTCATCGGCCGCGCCATCATCGCCAGCCGGCTGCCGTGGTCGTCATCGTAGAGGAAGAGTGCCGCCGGGCCATGCTCGGTCGGCACCAGCCTGCCGCCCATGAAGCGGTAGCCCGAGGCCGTGAGGTCGGGCACCGCGACCGGCCGCTCCAGCCGGCTCGATAGCCAGCTCACCAGTTCCTTCTGGTCGCCGGCCCGGAACTCGACCGGATGGATGTGGTCGGGCGCATAGACCGAATAGCTGTCCGCCGCTTCGAGGGCAAGGGCGGTGACGCCGCTCGGCGCCGGCATCGATGCGCCGTGGAGCGACCAGCCGCCGGCACCGCCGAGGACGAGAATGAGCACCGCGGCCGCAGCCGATCGCCAGCCTGTCCGCCAGCCTTGCGACCTTCGCCGCGCCTCGATCAGCCGGGCGAGATTGAGCTCGGGCGGGATCGGCTCCTCGGCGATCGGTACCAGCGCCGCGCGCAGCGCGTCGCGCTGGGTGGCGTAGCCACTGATCCGGTTCGCCATCTCGGGATGCCGGTCGAGATAGTCGCTGACCTCTGCCTGCCGCGCCTGGTCGAGCCGGTTGTCGATATGGGCTTGCAGGTCTTCGTCGGTGATCGGACGGTCCGAGGTCATTTTATCCTCCGCAAAACAGGGCGTTCGGCTACCGCCGGTGCTCCCGCTTCCATGGCGCGTTGCAGCTTTTCACGGGCCCGCGACAGGCGCGACATCACGGTGCCCAGGGGAATATCCAAGACCCGCGCCGTTTCGGCATAGGACAGGTCTTCGACGGAGACGAGCAGCAGCACGCTGCGTTGATCGTCCGGCAGGGTCTTCAGCGCCTCCAACAGGTCACGATGGCGAAGACCATCTTCCTGGGTCGGCGGCCGGGCCGTCGCTCCCTCGTCGGCATCCTCGAGTGGCAGGTGCCGGCCGCGGCGCGTATTCTGCCGCAGCCGGCTCATGGCGAGGTTGTGCAGGATGGTGAAGACCCATGTCCGCGCATCGCCGTCCGCCCGGCGCTGGTGCCAGCGGCCGATGACCCGTTCCAGGCAATCCTGAACCAGATCGTCGGCAGCGCTCCGATCCGACAGCAGGGCGCGCGCATAGCGGCGCAATGCCGGGATCAGCGGCTCGACCAGCGTCATCAGGTCATTCATGGCCAGATCGTTCCGGAAGCGGCGAGGCGCGGCATGATCTCATCTTCTCCGATCGGGCGCCGTTATGGCGCCTCGACCTGGGCGACGCTCTCGATCTTGGCCGGCGTACCGGACAGGATCACCAGATAGCGCCGATCGATCTTGTCCTCACCCTGCACGACCTGACGGATCGGGCCCAGAGCGTTGACGATGGCCGAGCCCGCCGGGTTGGTCATGAAGGCCTGCAGCGGTTCGAGTGCGCCGCCGCCATCCGCCTGCTTCGACAGCGCCAGGACATAGGGCTGCTTCGGCTGGAGGCCGGTGACGGAGGCCTGCAGCACTTGCACCAGCCCCTGATCGAACAGCGAGACGCTGGTCGGCGCCTTGTCCGGCTCGCCCTTCTGGCCGGGCGGCACCAGCGCCATGTGCACCGCTTGGCCGGCTAAGCCGAGCGGCAGCAGATTTTGCGTGCCGTCGCCTTCCGGCACCGCGTTCGGCACGTAAGCCACGGCCTGCGGCGCCTGGCCGATCGGCACGGTCGCGATCACCTTGTTGGTCAGCGTGTCGATGGCGGTGAAGGCGTCGGCATTCTCGAGGCCGACATAGATGCGCGTGCCGTCGCCCGACGGCCAGATGCCGTGCGGCAGCTTGCCGACGGGAATGGTCGCGACTTGCTCGAAATTGTCGGTGCGGAACACCTTCACCTCGTTGAGGCCGCCGATCGTGACGTAGGCGAAACCGCCCTTGGCGTTATGGACGATGTTGACGTGGTTGGTGATCGGGCCGGTATCGATGGTCTTCAGGAGCGCGAAGGGCGGCTTGGCGTCGAACACTTGCGTCTTGCCGACATCCTTGAGCGTGAACCAGACCTGGGTCCCGTCGGGCGTGGCCGCGATGTTCGGGCAGAACGGGCTGTCCTGCTTGACCTTGGCCACGATCGTGTGGTCGGCGACCGAGATCACGTCGGTCTCGGGATTGAAGGACGAGCAGACATAGCCGTACTTGCCGTCGGGCGAGAAGATCTGCATGCCGGGGCCGGGCGGCAGGATGATGCGCTGCTTTTCCTCGTAGGTCGTGCCGTCGAGCACGGCGACGTAATTCTCGCCGCGCACGGTCACCCAGACCTCCTTGCCGTCGGGCGTGAAGAACGCCTCATGCGGCGAGCGGCCGACATAGGTCGTGTGCTTCACCGTGTTGGTGGCAGTGTCGATGAAGGTGACCGAGTTGGAGCCGATCGAGACCACCGCCAGCGTGTGATGATTGGGCGAGAAACCCATGCCGTGAACCAGCACCTGGCCGTGATAGAGCGGGCTGATATTGCCCGGCGTCGGATCGCCCAGGCGGATGACGCCCAGATTCTTGTTGTCGACCGGGTCGATGACCGAGATCGTGTTGGAGAATTGCTCGGCGGAATAGACGCGGTCGTGATGGCTGATCGGAATGTCGGGATCGGCGGCGGCCGATGGTGCCTGGCCGGCCCAGGCCGCGGAATGCACGAGGGCGAGGGCGGTTGCCGCCAGCAGGCCGGTCGACAGAAGGGAGCGCATTTCTCCGGTTTCCTTATGAGGTTCTTGAGTACGCCGGAATTCACTTGGCCGGCGGGAGGGAGTTCGCCTGGTCGGGCGAGGCCTGGGATGGCGGCAGGGGCTGGTCCAGAGCCAGCCGCATCGCCGTGACCTCCTGAAGCTGCTCGACGACGATTTCCTGGGCGATGCGCCGAAGCTGCTCGTTATGGCCGTAACGCAGCTCGGCCTTGGCCATGTCGACGGCGCCCTGGTGATGCGGCACCATCATGGCGACGAAATCCTTGTCGACATCGCCGGAGGGCTTCACGTCCATATCCTTCATCATCTTGGTCATGGCGGTGTCGTTCTCTTTCAGGAACGGCTTCTCGTCGGGGCTCGCGGCGAAGGCCGTCGCGACCAAGGCGAGTGCGGTGCTGACCAAACCGAAGAATAGAATCCGCGACCGTGACGATTGCTGAGGTATTCGCATGATGCCTCCGGGGGCGGGGCGGCTCGTGGGGCCGTCGTTGGAAGTTGGACGCCGAAAGACGAGCTTTATTCCAGGCCCGGGAGTGGAATCTTTTGAAAATCACGAGCGCGTGTATGCGCGCGCAAATTGCCGCACTGAGCGTGCGTCTCCGCCAGATTGGGCGAGTCGGCGAGCCGGAAGGCTTCGATCAGGTTACCCAGGCGCTCGCGTGATGCTCGGGCCGATCCCAGCTGCGGCTAGTCATGATGTCCTTGAAGATGGCGACGGCGTCCCAGATTTCGGCGAACCCCAGATAGAGCGGGGTGAAACCGAAGCGCATGATGTCGGGCGCCCGGAAATCGCCGATCACGCCGCGCCCGATCAGCGCCTGCATGATCGGCCAGGCATAGCGATGGGCGAGGCAGATCTGGCTGCCGCGCGCGGCCGGGTCGCGGGGGGTTGCGATCTCGAAGCCGGCTTCGGGCAGCTCCTGCTCGACCAGGGCCGCGAACAGCTCGAACTGCCGGATCGATTTCGCCCGGACGGCGTCGACAGGCGCGTCGAGCGCGATGTCGACGCCCATCTCCAGCGCGGCCAGGCTCAGGATCGGCGGCGTGCCGGTGACGGCGCGCGCGATGCCCTCCGCCGGGCGATAGGATGGTTCGAAGGCGAAAGGATCGGCATGGCCCAGCCAACCGGTCAGCGGCACGGTCACCTGTTGCTGCCAGCGCTCGGCGATGAAGAGATAGGCCGGCGCACCAGGGCCGCCATTGAGATATTTATAGCCGCAGCCGACGGCGAAATCGGCTTCGGCACCGTTGAGATCCACCGGCACGGCCCCGGCCGAATGGCTGAGGTCCCACAACACGACCACGCCGGCCCGATGCGCCAGCCGGGTTATCCGTTCCAGATCGTGCATGCGGCCGGTGCGGTAATCGACATGCGTCAGCATAAGGACGGCAACCGACTCATCGATCGCCGCTTCGAGCGCCTCGGGCTCGGCCAGCCGCAGCGCGTGCCGGCCGGAAAGTGCCGCGAGCCCTTCGGCGATATAGAGATCGGTCGGAAAATTGCCTGCTTCGGACAGGATGATCCGCCGCTCCGGCCGCAGCGACAGGGCGGCGCCCAGTAGCTTGTAGAGATTGACCGAGGTCGAATCGGCGACGACCGTCTCGCCCGGCTTGGCGCCGATCAGCCGGCCGATCTTGTCGCCGATCCGATGCTGAAGCTCGATCCAGCCATGCTTGTTCCAACTGCGGATGAGGTCCTGGCCCCATTCCTCCGCGACCAGATGCGCGATCCGCGCCGGCACAGACCTGGGCAGGGCGCCGAGCGAGTTGCCGTCCATGTAGATGATTCCGGGCGGCAGCGCGAAGCGATCGCGGAACGGCCGCAGCGCGTCCGCCCGGTCGAAGGCTTCGAACGCCGCCCGGTCGAGCATGGCTCAGCCGCGCGCCGCCTTGGCCAGGCGCAAGCGCAACGCGTTCAGCTTGATGAAGCCTTCGGCGTCGCGCTGGTTATAGACTTGGTCTTCCTCGAAGGTGACGTGCGCGAGGCTGTAGAGCGTGCGCGGCGATTTCCGGCCGACGGTGCGGATGCTGCCCTTGTAGAGCTTCAGCCGCGCGGTGCCGGCGACATTCTCCTGGCTCTTGTCGATCAGCGCCTGCAGCATCTCGCGCTCGGGCGCGAACCAGAAGCCGTTATAGATGAGCTCGGCATAGCGCGGCATGATCTCGTCCTTGAGATGCGCCGCCCCGCGGTCGAGCGTGATGCTCTCGATCGCGCGATGGGCCTGATGCAGGACGGTGCCGCCGGGCGTCTCGTAGACGCCGCGCGACTTCATGCCGACGAAGCGGTTCTCGACCAGATCGAGCCGGCCGACGCCGTTGCGGCCGCCGATCTCGTTGAGCTTGGTGAGGAGCGCCGCCGGCGACAGGCGCTCGCCATTGACGGCGATCGGATCGCCCTTCTCGAACTCGATCTCGACATATTCGGGTGTGTCGGGTGCCGCTTCGGGTGCCACCGTGCGGGAATAAACGAATTCCTCGGCCTCGACCCACGGATCCTCCAGCACCTTGCCTTCGGCCGAGATGTGCAGAAGGTTGGCGTCGACCGAGAAAGGCGCCTCGCCGCGCTTGTCCTTGGCGACCGGGATCTGATGCTTCTCGGCATATTCGATGAGCTTGGTGCGCGAGCCCAGATCCCATTCGCGCCAGGGGGCGATCACCTTGATGTCCGGCTTCAGCGCGTAATAGGCTAGCTCGAACCGGACCTGGTCGTTGCCCTTGCCGGTGGCGCCGTGCGCGACCGCGTCGGCGCCGACCTGGCGGGCGATCTCGATCTGCCGCTTGGCGATCAGTGGGCGGGCGATCGAGGTGCCGAGCAGATACTGGCCCTCATAAAGCGCATTGGCGCGGAACACCGGGAAGACGAAATCGCGGACGAACTCCTCGCGAAGATCGTCGATGAAGATCTCCTTGATGCCCATCATCTCAGCCTTCTTGCGGGCCGGCTCCAGTTCCTCGCCCTGGCCGAGATCGGCGGTGAAGGTCACGACCTCGCACTGATACTGGTCTTGCAGCCAGCGCAGGATGACCGAAGTGTCGAGGCCGCCGGAATAGGCCAGCACGACCTTCTTGATGGAACTGCTCATGAGGAAAGATCCCGACCGTCGATTGCGTCAAATGTGGGCGGGCAGTATAGGGCGCCGCCGCGCGGCGGCAAGGCGGGCGCGTGGATGGCTTAATTGACCAAATCGTTCAACTGTCAAATGGCTCCCCCGCCCGGCCCATCTTGACCATCACGTCGGTGGGACCGAGCCTCGTCCCGTCCTCGCGGGCCAGGACCAGGCGGGCGATCGGCTGGCCGGTTTCCTTGTCCATCGCCACCATCATGGGCTCGCCCTCGGCGAATAGATTCTGCTCGCCCCATTGGCGCAGCGCGGTCAGGACCATACGCAGCCGCGTGCCCTTTTCGGTGAGATGGTATTCATGGTGGGCGCCGCCATCCGCGGCGGGGCGCAGCTCCAAGATGCCGTCCGCCACCATCTTGCGCAGGCGGCCGCTCAATATGTTCTTGGCCAGGCCGAGCCCCTTCTGAAACTCGCTGAACCGCCGGGCGCCATTTAAGGCGTCGCGTACAATCAGCAGTGTCCACCAATCGCCTACAACATCCAGCGATCGGGCGACAGGGCAGTGCGCGTCTTCCAAGCTCGTTCTTTTCATGCTGTGGGCTCCTGTCCTCCCGCCGCATCCCGCATGGCTTATTAAGTTGCATAATTAAACCGATATGGTATCTCGTCAATCGGTATCATCATTAAACTGGATTTCGGATGGGTGCGAATCGATGTGGATCGTCAAAGTAGCGCTGAGCAGGCCCTATACCTTTATCGTCCTGGCGCTTCTGCTGGTCATCCTGGGGCCGCTCGCGATCCTCAACACGGCCAAGGACATCTTTCCGAACATCGGCATCCCAGTCGTAACCGTCATCTGGACCTATAGCGGCATGCCGCCGGATGAGATGAGCGGCCGGATCGCCGGCAGCTTCGAGCGTGTTTCGCTCGTGACGGTCGACAATATCGATCACATCGAGTCGCAGTCGCTAAGCGGCGTCTCGGTCATCAAGTATTTCTTTCACCAAGGCTCGAACGTCGATCTGTCGATGAGTCAGCTGACAGCGGTGGCCCAGGCCTGGCTGAAGCAGCTGCCCCCAGGGATCACGCCGCCGCTCATCATTTCCTACAACGCCTCCAGCGTCCCGATCATCCAGCTGGCGCTGTCCAGCGACACCATTCCCGAGCAAGGGCTCTTCGATCTCGCCAACAACTTCGTGCGTACCCAGCTCGCGGGCGTCGCCGGCGCCTCGATCCCGTTTCCCTATGGTGGCAAGCAGCGCCAGATCCAGGTCGACCTCGATCAGCACCTTCTCCAGGAGCGCGGCGTCTCGGCGGACGATGTCGTGAATGCGGTGAACGCCCAGAATCTCATCATCCCGGCCGGAACCGAGAAGATCGGCGAGTTCGAATACAACATCAAGCTGAACGGCAACCCGGTCGCGGTCGAGGAGTTCAACAACCTGCCGATCAAAAAGGTCAACGGCACGGTGATCTATATCCATGACGTGGCGCATGTCCGGGACGGCTCCGCCCCCCAGACCAATGTCGTCCGCGTCGATGGTCGGCCCGCCTCGTTGATGACCATCCAGAAGACCGGCAGCGCCTCGACCCTCGATATCATCGATGAGATCAAGGAAAGACTGCCCCTCGTCCGCAACTCCTCGCCCCCGGCACTCAATATCGAGCCGATTGGTGACCAGTCGGTCTTCGTCAAGGCCGCCATCAGCGGCGTCGTGCGCGAGGGCGTGATCTCGGCGGCGCTCACCGGCCTCATGATCCTTCTGTTCCTCGGCAGCTGGCGTTCGACGCTGATCATCACGATCTCGATCCCGCTGTCGGTCCTGTGCTCGATCATCGCGCTCTCGGCGCTCGGCGAAACGATCAACATCATGACGCTGGGTGGGTTGGCGCTGGCCGTCGGCATCCTGGTCGACGACGCGACCGTCGCGATCGAGAGCATCAACACGCATCTGGAAAAGGGCGAGGCGGTGGAGGCCGCGATCCTCGGGGGCGCCCAGGAGATCGCCGTGCCGGCCCTGGTGGCGACGCTCTGCATCTGCATCGTCTTCGTGCCTATGTTCTTCCTGAACGGTGTGGCGCGCTATCTGTTCGTGCCGCTGGCGGAGGCGATCTGCTTCGCCATGCTCGCCTCTTATGTGTTGTCGCGCACGCTCATTCCGACGCTCGCCAAATACTGGCTGAAGCGGCATGTCGCCCATGACGAGATCCGGCCCTCGCGCAATCCGCTGGCCCGGCTACAGGCGGCCTTCCAGCGCGGCTTCGAAGCCCTGCGCCTGCGTTATCACGGGCTGCTCGAGCGGGCGATCGCCCGGCGGGCCCTGTTCATCCCGGTCTTTCTCGGCTGCGTGCTGCTGTCGCTGCTGCTGACACCCTGGCTCGGCAGCAACTTCTTTCCTTCGGTCGATAGCGGCCAGATCAAGCTGCATGTCCGCGGCCATGCCGGCTTGCGGGTCGAGGAAACCACGCGCCTCTGCAACGAGGTCGAGACGGTGCTGCGGAAAGCGATGCCCGGCGACATCACGAGCCTTGTCGACAATGTCGGCCTGCCGGTCAGCGGCATCAATCTGGCCTACAGCAACTCGGCACCGACCAGTGCCGCCGACGCCGACATCCTGGTCACGCTGAAAGAAGGTCACGCTCCCACTGCCGACTATGTCCGCCGCCTGCGCGTCGAGCTCTCGGACGAATTCCCCGGCGTCACCTTCTCCTTCCTGCCGGCGGATATCGTGACCCAGATCCTGAATTTCGGCGCGCCGGCACCGATCGACGTGCAGATCAGGGGCTTCGATCTCGACGGCGACAACGCCTTCGCCCAGAAGCTGCTGGATCGCATCTGGCATGTCCCTGGCATCGCCGATCCGCGCATCCAGCAGGATTTCAATTATCCCGAGTTCGATGTGGCGGTCGACCGCAGCCGGGCGCAGGATGTGGGCTTGACGCAACATGAGGTTGCGAACGACCTGCTCGTATCACTGACCGGCAGCTTTCAGACCAACCAGACCTTCTGGCTGGACAGGAAAGCCGGCGTTTCCTATCCGCTCGTGACGCAGACGCCGCAGCCGCAGCTCGATTCGCTGGATACGCTGCGGAACATCCCGGTCACCGGCGATGCCGGGACGCAGCCGCAGATTCTAGGCGCGATCAGCTCGATCACGCGCGGGGTCGGCCCGGCCGTCCAGACTCACTACAACGTGGCGCCGACGATCGACATCTATGCTGCGACCCAGGACCGAGATCTCGGCTCTGTTGCCGCCGATGTCCAGAAGTTGGTCGACGCCGCCCGCAATGATCTGCCGCGCGGCTCGACCATCACCATCCGCGGCCAGGTGCAGACGATGAGCACGTCCTTCTTCGGTCTCTTCGCCGGCCTCGCCTTCGCGATTTTGCTGGTGTACCTGCTGATCGTCATCAATTTCCAATCCTGGATCGACGCCTTCATCATCGTGACGGCGCTGCCCGCGGCCCTCGCCGGCATCGTCTGGATGCTGTTCCTGACCCATACGCCGTTGAGCGTGCCCGCGCTGACCGGCGCCATCATGAGCGTCGGCGTCGCCACCGCGAACAGCATCCTGGTCGTGAGCTTCGCCCGCGACCGGGTGCGGGAAGGCGGCCTTGACCCGCTGGCCGCGGCGATCCAAGCCGGATTCGGGCGATTCCGTCCCGTGCTCATGACCGCGCTCGCCATGATTATCGGCATGGTGCCGATGGCGCTCGGCCTGGGCGAGGGCGGCGAGCAGAACGCGCCGCTCGGCCGCGCCGTCATCGGCGGCCTGTGCCTCGCCACCGTCGCGACCCTGCTCTTCGTGCCCACCGTCTTCGCGCTCGTCCATGGCCGCCGCGGCCGGGCGCACGCGGCCGCCGAGATTTGACCCGCTGCCAGTTTTGTCCCCGCTCATTCGCCGGAGATCCGCCCGTGACCCAAGACCAACCCACACAGCGCCGACGCGGGACCTGGCTGATCGCACTCTGCGGCGCCGCGCTGGCGCTGGGCGCCGCCTTCTGGGGCATCCATTCGCGCCTCAATACCGAAGCGGCGCTGCGGCAAACCACGGACGCCGCGGCGGTGCAAACCGTCTCGGTCATGACGGCCGAGGCGGGGCCGGCCGAGGCGGGCGTCGTGCTGCCGGGCTCGGTCGAGGCCAAGTTCGACACGCCGATCTATGCGCGCACCAGCGGCTATCTGAAGCAATGGTACACGGATATCGGCGCCAAGGTGAAAGCGGGCGATCTTCTGGCCGTGATCGAATCGCCCGAGATCGACCAGCAGCTGCGCCAGGCCAAGGCCGATCTGCTGACGGCCGAGGCCAATAGCCGGGTCGCCCAATCGACGGCGCGCCGCGTCCATACCCTGCTGCCGACTCAATCCGTCTCGGCCCAGCAGGACGACCAGGCGTCGAGCGATGCCGCCGCCAAGGCGGCGCTGGTCTCCTCCGCCGAGGCCAATGTCGACCGGCTGCAGCAACTGGTCGGGTTCGAGCGGGTCGTGGCGCCTTACGACGGCATCGTCACGGCGCGGCAGACCGATGTCGGCAATCTCATCAATGCCGGCAGCGGCACTGGTCCGCAGCTTTTCCGCGTCGCCGATATCAGCCGCCTGCGCATCTATGTTCAGGTGCCGCAGAGCTATGCCGCCGAGATCACGCCCGGCCTCGCGGTCGAGCTGCGCTTCCCCGAGCATCCGGGGCGCGCTTTCCCGGCGAAGCTGGTCCGCAGCGCCAATGCGATCGAGCCGGTCGCCCGCACGCTCCTGGTCGAACTGGAGGCGGATAACAAGACGGGCGAGCTGCTGCCGGGCGGTTATACCGAGGTCCATTTCGCGCTGCCGCTGGCCGAGCGCGGCGTGCGCATCTCCGCCAATGCGTTGCTGTTCCGGGCCGAAGGGCTCCGGGCCGCCAGCGTCTCGCCGGACGGCCATGTCGATCTGCGCGCGATCACGATGGGGCGCGACTTCGGCGCCAATGTCGAGATCCTGGCCGGCTTGTCGGCGGGCGATACCGTCATCCTCAACCCGCCCGCCTCGCTGGCTTCCGGCACGATCGTGAAAATCAAGGATACTCCGCAGGTGGTGGCCCAAGGAGGCCGGAAATGAGACGGATCGGCCTGCTCCTCCTCGTCGGCCCGCTTGCGGCTTGCGATCTCGCTCCCGGCTATCAGCCGCCGCCGATCGCGACACCGGCCGCATTCGAGGAAGCTGACGGGTGGGCGCCCGCGCAGCCGCGTGACGAGCTGTCGCGCGGAAAATGGTGGCAGATCTTCCAGGATCCGGCGCTCGACGCGCTGGAGGAGCAGGTAACGGCGGCGAACCAGGATCTGAAGGTCGCTGTCGCCCGGTTCGACCAGGCGCGCGCCGATGCCAAGACCGCCCAGGCCGATTATTATCCCACGCTCGATGCCAGCGGTTCGGCCTCGCGCGATCATCTGTCCCGGCGCGTCGCCAATTCCCTCGCCAGGGGCACCTCGAACAATTACGATCTGGGCCTCGATCTGAAATATGAGATCGATGTCTGGGGCCGGGTCCGCAACCAGGCCAAAGCCGGCAGCGACCGCGCCGAGGCGAGCGCCGGCGATCTCGCCGCCGTGGCGCTGAGCCTGCAGGCCGAGCTCGCCACGGACTATTTCATTCTGCACGGCTACGACGCCGAGCAGGATATCCTCGATCGGACGGTGGAGGATTATCGTCGGGCGCTGGAGCTGACCCAGGATCGGTTCAAGGTCGGCTACGCCGCCAAGCCCGACGTGTCGGCGGCCGAGGCGCAATATGAAAATACCCGCACTGAGGCCGATGACACGCAGCTCAAGCGCGCCAATCTGGAGCATGCGATCGCGATTCTGACCGGGGCGCCGCCGGCGGGTTTCAGCCTGCCGAACCACCCGCTCGATACGGTGCCGCCAGTGGTCGCGCCGGCGCTGCCGGCCGAGCTCCTGGAACGGCGTCCCGATATCGCCGCCGCCGAGCGCCGCGCCGCCGCCGCCAATGCCGATATCGGCGTGGCCCGCGCCGCCTATTACCCGACCTTCAACCTCAATGCGCTGTTCGGGGTGGAGGCGGCCTTGCCCAACAAGCTGTTCACGGCGCCGGCGGAAGCCTGGTCGCTCGGGCCTTCGGCCTTGCTCAACCTGTTCGACGGCGGGCGTCGGGATGCGCTCAACGAGCATGCGCGCGCGGCTTATGACGAGGCGGCGGCCCAGTACCGCCAGACCGTGCTGGACGCCTATGGCGAGGTCGAGGACAGCCTGTCGTCGCTGCGCCATCTGGCCCGGCAAGCCGAAACCCAATCGGCCGCCGTCGCCGCAGCGGCCGATTCGACCGGTCAGGCGAACCATCTCTACGCAGGCGGCCTCGAGACCTATTACGATGTCATCCTGGCCCAGAATATCGAGCTGTCGGCGCGGCTTTCGGACGTGGATATCCGCATCCGGCGGATGACGTCCGATGTCGCCCTCGTCAAGGCGCTCGGCGGCGGCTGGCAGCGCGAGGACGGGTCGGAGATGGCCGAGCGCTGACTCTGAAATCTGTGAACAAGACAGCGATTCAGACTTCAGGTCGATTCGACCTGAAGTCATCGCGGTCTATGCGATCGCGCCCGTCCGCATCGTCCGTTCTTCCGGCAGATGGACGCGCACCGTCGTGCCTCGGCCGGGCTCGCTTTCGAGCTCCAGCGTGCCGCCATGCAGCTCGACCAGCGTCTTGGCGATGGGCAGGCCGAGACCGGTGCCTTCGTAGCGCCGGGCGAGCTGGCCTTCGAGTTGCCGGAACGGGGTCAACGCTTCGGAGATATCCTCGGGCTTCATGCCGATGCCGGTGTCGGCAACGGTGAAGACCACGCCGTCGCCTGGGATATGCCAGGCGTCGACTCGGACCGAGCCACCGGCCGGCGTGAACTTCACCGCATTGGCCAGGAGATTGAGCAGCACCTGCCGAATCCGGCCTTCATCGGCAAAGATCGGCGGCAGATTCTCGCGCGGACCCATTTCGAGCGTGACCGACGCCGCTTCGGCACGCGCCAGGATCAGCTTGCGGGAGGCGGTGATCACGGCCGACAGATCGATCCATTCCTCACACAGCTCCATCTGTCCCGCTTCGATCTTGGACAGGTCGAGCACATCGCCGATGACCCGCAGCAAATGCCGGCCGGCGAGATAGATATCGCTGGCGTAGTCGCGATAGCGGGGGCTGATCGGCCCCATCATCTCGTCGCGGATCAGCTCGGAAAAGCCCAGGATGGCGTTGAGCGGCGTGCGCAGCTCATGGCTCATATTGGCCAGGAATTGCGACTTGATGCGGCTGGCCGATTCGGCCTCCTCCTTGGCCAGATAGAGCGCGCGCTCGGCCAGGATGCGCTGGGTGATGTCCTGCCCGGTGCCGCGATAGCCGCGGAATTGGCCGTCGGTGTCGATGATCGGGTTGCCGCTGACGCTCAGATAATGGACCCGTCCGGATGCATCGACCCGTTCGAACCGGAAGTCGCGGATCGGCATGCGCCGTTCGAGGAGCGCGCGGTGCGATGCCCACTGCGTACGGGACACGCCTCGATCGATGAGATCCCAACGCGTCTTGCCGGGGGCGAAAGCCTCGACGATGCGGTCCTCCAGCGACGGAGAGTCGGAAATCCATTGAAAGCGGTTCTGGGCGTCCTGCTCCCAGAACCAGTCCGAGGCGACACGCGAGAAATCACGGAAGCGTTCGGCATTGGCGTGAAGCGCGTCCTCCTCGGCACGCCGCTCCAGCCCCATCTGAATGGTCGCGTGCAGCTCGCGCTCTGAGAAGGGTTTCAGCAGGAAGCCGTACGGCTTGGTGGCCCGAGCCCGCTCCAGCGTTGCTTCCTCGGCATGAGCGGTGAGATAGATGACCGGAGTCGATCTCAGGCAGCGCAATCGCGAGGCGGTTTCGATGCCATCCAGATCGCCATCGATGTGAACATCCATCAGCACGACATCCGGCTGCAGCTCTTCGACCCGCTCTAGGGTTTGCCGGCCCGACGACACCACACCGACCACCGAGTAACCAAGCTTGATCAACCGCTGACGCAGGTGAAATGCAACGATCCGTTCGTCTTCGACGACCATGACACGCGTCGCCCGCATCCGTGCCTCCCCAAATTCGCCTCTGCCACGCCCTTCTCTGTAACGCTCGCGCCGGTGGAAAATTCGACAGAGGCGTGTATTTGTTAGCTAAAATGCGAATATCTTGGATTTGAATTAACTCTGACGGGTTTCATCTTAACGCGGCTACTCTAGCGAAGCCAGAGCATTCGCTATGCATGCTGCCTGACTGTGTCAAATCGTCGGAATGTAGGACAAGATTAGGGTAAACAATTGTCAACCCTAGGCTTGCGCTCCGGAGTTGAGTGCCCGACAGCGGGCCTCGAACGCCTCGCCGATGAACGCGGGGCGCTTATAGAGGCCCTTGAGCCAGCTCGCGACCAGGCACAGTTCCTCGAGCCGCAGCACCTCGTCGAGCATGCCGTCGGGAAAGCGGATCGAGAAGCCTTCCTGGATATAGTCGAGCACTTCGTCGATCTGCTCCCCGGTGAGGCCGAGATCGCTCTCCAGCAAGGCCGTGCGGACGAGCTGGGCCTCTTCGATGCCGTACTCGTCGCGGATCAGTTTCACGATCCAACGGAATACATGCATCCAGTTGGTGATGTCCGCCGTCGAAGCTACTGCCATCTCGCCGCCGTTATGTCGCCTCTAGGGAGGTCTGCGCGAAAATAATAATGGCCGTAGGAAAAGGGATCCTTAACAAGAACCTCTAAATTCCGGTTTCTGCCGAGCAAGCTGATCAGTCGGTCGAATAAATCAATTCGCAGAAAATTGCAGCGATCGGAGGCCGATGCCCACTTAACTGGCGGCGGTTTCGGCCTGCTTCAGAAGTTCGCTCTTCCGCAACTTGACGCTATCGGATTTGAGCTGCCCGCAAGCGGCGAGGATGTCGCGGCCGCGCGGCGTGCGCACCGGCGAGGAATAGCCGGCGTCGTTGACGATATCGGCGAATTCGTTGACCGCGGCCGGCGTCGAGCATTCGAAGGGCGCGCCGGGCCAGGCATTGAACGGGATGAGGTTGACCTTGGCCGGAATGCCCTTCAGCAGCCGGACCAACTCGCGCGCCTCGGCCGGGCTGTCGTTGACATCCTTCAGCATCACATATTCGAAGGTGATGCGGCGCGCGTTGGACGAGCCCGGATAGGTGCGGCAAGCCTGCAGCAGCTCGGCGATGGGATATTTCTTGTTGATCGGCACGATCACGTCGCGCAGCTCGTCGGTCACGGCATGGAGCGAGACGGCGAGATTGACGCCGAGCTCGGCGCCGCAGCGTTCGATCATCGGGACCACGCCGGCGGTCGACAGCGTGATCTTGCGCTTGGAGATCGCGAGCCCCTCATTGTCCATGACGATCTTGAGCGCCTTGGAGACGTTCTCGTAATTATAGAGCGGCTCGCCCATGCCCATCATGACGATGTTGGTGAGCTGCCGGTCCTCGGACGGCGTCGGCCATTCCTCCAGCTTGTCGCGCGCATTCATGACCTGGCCGACGATCTCGGCCGGGCTCAGGTTGCGCACCAGACGCTGAGTGCCGGTGTGGCAGAACTTGCAGGTGAGGGTGCAGCCGACCTGGCTGGATACGCAGAGCGTGCCGCGATCCTCTTCGGGAATATGGACGCTTTCCACTTCCTGGCCGTCGGGGAATTTCAGCAGCCATTTGCGCGTGCCGTCGACTGATTGCAGATCGCGCGTGATGCCGGGCCGGCCGACGACGTAGCGTTCCGTCAGCTGCGCGCGGAAGCTCTTGGCGAGCGAGGTCATGGCAGCGAAATCGACGGCCCCGCGATTATACATCCATTGCCAGAGCTGCTGCGCCCGGAACCGCTCGGCACCGATTGAGGTGAGCTCGGCCGCCAGCTCCTCGCGGGTCAGTCCGACCAGATTGGTGCGCGTATCCGCGGCCGGAGGGGCGGGCGGGTCGAAACTGTCCATCTCTACAAAGCTCGAAGCCAAGACCAAGGGGCGATGATATAAGCCCCGCGGCCGCCGAATCCAAGCGATGTGGCACTCAAGGGTCCCCGCGCGCCGGCGCAGGGCTCCGCTCAGCGCTTGACCTTGCAGGCCTTGTCGATCTGCTGCAGCGCCTCGGCGAAACCGGCGAGCGCATATTGGTCCGTGGTCTCGGTGCCCGAGGCGGACTTCGCCTTGACCGTGAAGTCGTTCGCCTTGACCATGGCGGTCACCGCCGCCTTGTCCGTCTCGCTGTCGCGCGCCCAGCCCATCTGGTGATCGGTGAAGAAGTCGAGCTTGGTCTTGTCGATCTCGACCATGGCGCTCGTGTCCTTGGCGGCCGTATAGCCGAGCTCGATCGAGACGACATTGTACTGCTTCTCTGACGGCCGGTGCGTGACCAGGAGGTGCGGCGCGTTTCGCTTGGCCTTGGCGGGCTCGGATTTCTTCGGATCGCTCACCGCGTAGCAGATGCCGCCTTTGCCTTCGGTCAGCGTGTAGGCGGACCAGCCCTTATATTCGCCGAGCAGCTTGGGTTCCTCGGCCCGGGCCGAGATCGCGGCGACGAGACCGCAAATGGCGAGGACGGCCCCGCACGCCCGATGAAGCTTCAGCATGTCTCGATAATTCTCCCCCGTCGAACCCCGCCGCGATAACGACGGATTCGGTCTCGAAGCGCAAGCGCGGTCCACCGGCAACTCTAGTCACTTTCCCGTAAAATTCGGGCAAAATAAGGACCGCACTGCATGGCTTGCGGCCCTCTGGCTCGCGCCCTAAATTGCCGCTGCCATGGAATTTTCATCCGCCGCAACGATGGACGGCGCGCACCTTGCCGCGCTCATGCGCCGTATTGCCACGGCCGATCGGGAGGCGTTCGCGGCGCTTTTCCAGAATCTTGCCCCGCGCGTGAAGGCCTATCTGATGCGGCTGGGCGCCGATGCCGGTATGGCCGAGGATCTGGCGCAGGATGTGATGCTGACCGTCTGGCGCGAGGCCGGCCGCTTCGATGCCGACCGCGCTAGCGTCGTCACCTGGGTCTTCACCATCGCGCGCAACCGACGGATCGATCGGCTGCGGCGCGAAAGCCGACCGGAATTCGACCCTGACGACCCGCTTTTCGTCGCGGATCCGGTCGAATCCGCAGAGACTGCCATTGAAATTGCCCAACGGGAGCATAGTTTGCGTCGCGCAATCGAAGATTTGCCGCGTGAACAGGCTGAGCTGATCCATATGGCGTATTACGAGGATCTGGCGCATGGCGGTATCGCCGTCCGTAGCGACCTGCCGCTCGGCACAGTCAAGTCCCGGCTGCGCCTGGCCCTGGCACGGTTGCGCCGGGTCATGGGGGAGGACGAACCGGCATGAGCCTGCCCCGGCACCATCCCGATCACGAGCATTTGCTCGATTACGCCAGCGGCGCGCTCGCCGAGCCGTTCGCAGCGCTCATCGCGGCGCATCTCACCTATTGTCCGCACTGCCGCCGGACCGTAGAGGCATTCGACGCCATCGGCGGTTCCATGATCGAGCAGGCGATACCGGTCGCCCTCTCCGCCGGTGCGCTCGACCGCGCGATGGCGGCCCTCGACCGCCCGACCGTCGTGCTGCCGACACAGAATTTGCCGGTCGGCATCCTGCCGGTACTGCCGCGGCCGGTCGCGGCCTACATGGCCAGATCGATCAAGCCCGCGCGCTGGCGCCGATTGCTGCCGGGCTTCGACCAGATCGATGCGTCGCCGGTCGACGGACCCTATCGGGCGCGCCTGATGCGGATCCAGCCCGGCCATGCCATGCCGCGCCACACCCATGACGGGCTCGAGATGCTGGTCGTGCTCGACGGCGCCTATCATGACGAAACCGGGGAATATGGCCGCGGCGATGTCGCGATCGCCGATCCGACGCTGGTGCACAAGCCGATCGCCGACGGCAAGCTCGGCTGCGTCTGCTTCGCCGTCTGCGATGCGCCGCTGCGCCTCGCCGGGCCGTTCGGTCGTATCCTGAACCTCTTCGTCCGGTATTAGACCGCGATGACTTTAGGTCGAATCGACCTAAAGTCTAAATCGCTGTCTAATCATATGGTTAGAGACTGACTCAGACATTAAGTCGCTTCGACTTAATGTCATCAGGCTCTAGCGCCGGTCTTGCTCCCGGTCCGCCGGGCGGGCATGGTGCCGCTCATGGCTGACGGGGAGCGGTGATGCGCGGGAAGATCCTGGGGATCGTTGTCGGGGCGGTCGTCCTAGTCGGCGGCGGGCTCGCGGCGGGCTATGTCTGGCTGCAGAGCCAGGCCGATCATGCCCTGCAGACCGGCATTGAGACGCTGAAGACCCATTTGCCGCCGAACATGAAGCTCGATATCGCCGGCATGGCGACCCATCCGTTCGCGCGATCGGCCGAATTCACGCAAGTGACCATCGTCGATGCCGCCGTGCCAGGCTCGCCGCTGACGATCGGCCATCTGGTGTTCTCCGGCCTCACCCCCGAGGGCGGCGGCGCGCGGGCCGAGCACGTGGTCGCGACCGATCTCAAGATCGCCGACGGCGACGATCCGGAAGGCGGGATGACGGTCGCCACGATCACGATCGACGGCATGGTCATCCCGCCTTCCTCTGTCGGTCCCTATCCGGTCAAGGATCTCCGCATCGATCACGGCGTGATCGACCGGATTGCTGTCTCCGGCAAGGATCGGGACGGGCGGGTGAACGCCACGCTGGGCCAAATGAATGTCGGCGCGCTCAAGGACGGGAAGCTCGGCACCATCGGCCTTCGCGACATTCATGCCGTCTTCACCGTGTCCGACGGCGACCTGGTCGACGGCACGCTCAAGGAGGCGAGCTCGACCGATATCGATGTCGCGGCGCTCGCCGACGGCAGCTACAAGAAATCGCAGAAGACCGTCATCAGCGCGGTGAGCCTGGCCGATCTGGCCGTGACCAAGGGCAGCGGCCGACTCGGCATCGCCGGCGTGAATTTCAGCGTCACGGCGCAAGACGCCGAGGGCAGGCCGAGCGGGCTGCAAGGTGGGATCGACGGCTTCCACCTCGTTCCGCCGCCCGCCGCCGAGCAACTGGCGAGCCTGCTCAAGCGGCTCGGCCGCACGGATCTGGCCTTGTCGTTTCATACCGATTGCAAGCAGGATTTCTCCGCCCGCACGGCGATCGTAACCGAGACGGCGGTGATCGACGGCATGGGCGATTTCACGATCGAATCGGCGCTCGGCAATTTGCCCGACCCGAAGGCGCTGGCCGATGCTCAGGCCGAGCCGGCCGTGGCGGGCATGGCCGCGGGGCTGGCCATGACGCTCGGCCCGACGCGGGTAAGCTGGACCGATCGCGGCCTCGTGCCGGCGGTCAAGGTCGACCTGATCGACGCCAAGATGTCGCCGGAGCAATTCGCCCAGCTCTCCGAGGCCTCGCTGCGCCAGCTGCTGGCGGCGCTCGGCGTGGCGGAGCAGACCGCCGATTGGCCGGCCAAGGTGACGCTGTTCCTGACCAAGCCCGGCCATATCGAGCTGAGGCTCAATCCGGTTCAGAACGTGGCTTTGGGTAGCCTCGTGGACAGCAGCCAACCGCCGGCCGCCAAGTTCGGACTCCTGAAGCCGAGCCTCGCGGTCGATACACCCTGACGGATCCTTTCATGTTGACACAGACCTCCTCTCTCGGCGATCAGGCACCCTGCCTGGTCGAGATCACGCGCGGCGACATGGTCGAAAGCCGCCATCGCGGCGCCGTCGCCATCCTCGACGCCGCCGGCCGGGTCCGGCATGCGGTCGGCGATATCGACCGGCCGATCTTCGCTCGCTCGGCGATCAAGCCGCTGCAGGCGCTGCCGCTGATCGAGAGCGGGGCGGCCGACCGATATGGACTCAGCGATGTCGAGCTGGCGCTCGCCTGCGCCTCTCATCACGGTCAACCGGCCCATGTCGAGGCGGTGACGAACTGGCTCGACCGGATCGGGCTCGGGCCGGACGATCTCGAATGCGGGGCGCATCTGCCGACCGACGTGGCGTCGAGTCAGGCGCTCATTCGCGCCGGCGAGGCGCCCAGCGCCGTGCACAATAATTGCTCCGGCAAGCATACCGGCTTCCTGTGCACGGCACGTTGCCTGGGCGAGGCGACGCGCGGCTATATCGAGGCCGAGCACCCGGTCCAGCGGCGCATCGCCAAGGTGCTGGCGGAGATGACCGGGCTCGATCTGTCGCGGGCGCCGCGCGGGCGCGACGGCTGCGGCATACCGGTCATCGGCATCTCGTTGCGCGGTACGGCCCGCGCCTTTGCCCGCATGGCCGATCCGCGGGATCTTCCCGACGAGCGGCGGGCCGCCGCGACGCGGCTGCTCGACGCCATGGCCGCCCAGCCGATGATGGTCGACGGCACCGCCGGCATGGCCCATGCCGTGATGAGCGTTGCCGGTGCCACGATTCGGCTGAAGCCGGGCGCCGAGGGCGTGTTCTGCGCGGCATTGCCGGCGCTCGGCCTTGGCATCGCGCTCAAGATCGAGGATGGCGCCGCACGGGCGGCTCAGCATGCCATGGCGACGATCCTCGACCGGCTCGACTGCTTCGACGAGGCCCAGCGCATGGCGCTCCACCCTTATCTGGCGCCGCATATCCGCAACGTCGCCGGCGTCGATGTCGGTCTCGTCCGCTCTGCCGCCGCGCTCGATTTCCGGCTTTCGTCGGGTTGAGTCCGGCGTGATTGCCGCCTGCCGAGTCGAACGATCGTCTCCGACTCTGTTGACGACCAGCCTCGGATCGGGAATGTGGGGTGGCAATCGGCGGAACCGATTCGGCCGCAGCGCGTGGCGGCGAGACGGGTCGGGCTTCAGCCCGCTGAAATATTCACGGCTCGGATCGGACCGATCCGAACCGGCCTTGTACCAGGAGTAGAGAGATGACCAACCAAGAGCCTTCCGATCTGCTCGGCTCCCTTTCGGCCCGCGCCGAGTCGGAGGCGCCGCCGGTGCCGCGCATGCCGCCCCGGCTCCCGACGGGCGCCGGTCCGGCGGCAGCACCGGCCAAGCGCGAGGGCGGCGATGTCCGCCGCCTGATCGTCGGCCGGGAAATCTCTCTCTCCGGCAATATCTCGGCCTGCGACGAGCTGATCGTCGAAGGCAATGTCGAAGCGAATCTGACCGGCAGCAACGATCTCCGGATCAGCGAGACCGGATTCTTCAAGGGCTCGGCCACCGTCGAGGAGGCGGATATCCGCGGCCGTTTCGACGGTACGCTGACGGTGCGCCGGCTGATCATCCGCGAGACCGCCAAGGTGTCGGGCACCGTGCGCTACGGGCAGCTCAGGATCGAGCGCGGCGGCCGCATCGAGGGCGAGGTCACGGTCGCCGATCTGCCGGCCGTTCCCGAGTCGCCCGATCAGCATGTTGTGTGAAATATTTAGTTCGGTACGATAAGTGGTGGTTTGACGGTGAGGAATGCGCTAGGATTCATCTGTTCGGTTGTCCTTTGGCAGATGGTCCATCGGGTTTGAAACATACGCCGTACCCATCGCATCCCCGCCGCCCGGCATCGAAAATGTCGTGTCGTCCCAACGCCTCCCGGAGTTCCGGCGAGGCGTTTTTCATTTCCGGGCATCCGTATCGTACTCTCGTCAGCTCAGGAGTCTTCATGGCCAAGCGCTCGACCCGCGCCGCTCATCCGGTGCGCAGTTACGATTCCAAGATCGAACCCTTGTTCGCCGGCGAAAGCGCCGGTTGGCATCCGGTCTTTTCCGCGGAGCATGACGAAGACAGCCGCGAGCAAAGCTATGTTCGCAAGGTGCGGCCGCAGAGCAACAACCAGCGCAAGCTGATGGAGGCGATCGACAATCACAATCTGACCGTGGCCCTCGGGCCGGCCGGCACGGGCAAGACCTATCTCGCGGTCACGGCCGCGGTCGAGGCGCTGGAAGAGGGCCGGATCGACCGCATCGTGCTGTCGCGTCCGGCGATCGAGGCGGGGGAAAGCCTAGGCTTCCTGCCGGGCGACATGCATGAAAAGCTGGCGCCCTATCTGCGTCCGCTCTACGACGCGCTCAACGAACGCATCGGCGGCAAGCGGGTCCGGCAATATCTGGCCGAAGGCACGATCGAGATCGCGCCCATCGCCTATATGCGCGGTCGCACGCTCAACAATGCCTTCGTCGTCATCGATGAAGCGCAGAACTGCACCTACGGGCAGATCAAGATGCTGCTGACCCGGCTCGGCTGGCACTCGACCATGGTGCTGACCGGCGATCCGGATCAAAGCGATCTGTTGGAAGGCTTGTCCGGCCTGTCCGATATCGCGCGCCGGCTGGAGGCGGTGTCAGGTGTATCGGTCGTGCGGCTGAACGAGACCGATATCGTCCGCCATCCGCTGGTCGCCGAGATGCTGACGGTTTTGTAGAAAGCCTGCGAGCGGCCGTCAGGCTTCGGCCGCTCGCCACCCTTGCTTGAGCTCATCGGGATTTCCGCGCTATACGAGAAGTCGACGCGCGTGCGCAGGTGCACGTATTCGCGTTGCGATGGAGGTGCGGTGTGAGCCCAAGATCGATCATGGCGGCGTCGGCCTGCCTGTTTTTGGTACTGTCGGGGCCGGTCCGCGCGGCGCCGCCGGTGTCGGAAACCTCCATCGTTGCGGCGCCGCATCCCTATGACGAGGAGTCGGATGCCCGTACCGAGATCGCTGCGGCTCGGGAGCAGGCAAAGACATCCGGCAAGAAGGTCATGATCGTATTCGGGGCGAATTGGTGCCCGGACTGCCGGGCGCTGGCCGGTGTCCTCACATTCAAGGATGTGCACGACTGGACTGCTACTCAGTATGTCGTGGTCGAAGTCGATGTCGGCCGTTTCAACAAGAATCTCGATGTGGCGCAGGGCTTCGGGCTCGATCTGAAGCATAACGGCATTCCGACGGTTGCCGTGCTGGCGCCCGGCGGGGAGTTGCTCAATGCCGGCGACGCGATGGTGCTGAGCGATGCCCGTACCATGACGCCGCAATCGATCGTCGATGTGCTGGCTCGCTGGGCCCAAGCGACATCGAGCTGACGCTCCCGCATCGGCGGCCCGGCCGCGCTACTGTTCGAGCAGCTCGATCCGGGCGATGGAGATAGGTCCAGGCTTGCCGCCTCTGGGCACGATGCTGACGACGAGCGGATCGGTAAGGTCGCCGCCTTCGAGCAGCGTGGCAATGCGCTCGGTCACGTCGAACGGGATGCTCTGTCCGCTTTCGGCGATGTCGAACAGGCCGAAGGTGCCGACATAGTGCGGGTCGCCGGCATTGGCGCCGGGCGGCGCGTGACCGAGGAAGACGTTGTAGGTAGTACCCGGCGGCACGTCGGCGCTCAGCTCGGACAGCACCAAGGATAGATGGGCGGACCTCGTTTGGCGGAGCCGCGTGGTCAGGGGCTTGTCCGGCTCGGCCTGCGGCGAGGCGAGCGTGAACTCGACCGGAGTCGCCGCGATCGTGACCGTGCCGGACGAGGCCACGATCTTGCCGTCTTCCGCCGCGGCGGTCGTGAGGGCGAGTGCTGCGATCGCGCCGAGGTGCCAGCCGGCCGGATACATGATGCCTCCGCTACCGAATTTGACCGTTCCTACCGCAGCGCATCATAGCACGCCCGATCGAGGCTTCCCAGGCAGGCTATCCGGCGGCATAACCTTCGTCATGGATGCCCGATCGAAGCTCGATAGCCTCACGGCGGAGATCTGCGCCTGCCGGGTCTGCGCCGATCACCTGCCGCTCGGTCCGCGGCCTGTCGTGCGCCTCTCCACGACCGCGCGCCTGCTGATCGTCAGCCAGGCGCCGGGCACACGCGTCCATGAGACCGGCCTCAGCTTCAACGATCGCAGCGGCGACCGGCTGCGCGATTGGCTCGGGATGGATCGGGACACGTTCTACGACGTCTCGCGCGTCGCCATCATCGGAATGGGCTTCTGCTATCCCGGCATCGACGCCAAGGGCGGCGATCTGCCACCCAGGCCGGAATGCGCGCCGCTTTGGCATCCGCGCATCCTGCCGCTGCTGTCCGGGGTCGAGCTCACCCTTCTGGTCGGCTCCTATGCCTTGACCCGCTATCTGGACGGCGCGCGGCGGCGAAGCACGGCCGAGACGGTGGCGCGTTGGCGCGACTATTTGCCGAAGCACTTCCCGCTGCCGCATCCGAGCTGGCGCAATACCGGCTGGCTGAAGCGCAATCCCTGGTTCGAGGAAGAAGCCCTTCCCGTGCTTCGTGCCCGCGTTGCCGAGCTCGTTGCTTAGATCGCCGGGCGCGGATACTTTTGAGTTTCGGCAGTTCGGGTTGAGGCGAGTGGTTTCGCCAAGCCCGATTTACAACCGTTAAGCTTGAATTATCGAAGCTGTCGCATCTTCCTGGGTTGTGAAGGCAGGCGTAGAACCTGTGCGCCGGATGGGGAAGGGAACTCATTGGAAGGCCAGCACAAAACGATGAGCGCCCCGCGAGTGTCCGCCAGGCGCATGCCGACGCTCGACGATCTGCTCCGCCGTCTGGTCAAGGGGCTGGCGCTGACGCCGGAGCTGCAGGAGCGCATTCACCCGGACGATCGGGGCGGCTTCGATCTCATCTGCGGCTGGGTTTCGTCCGAGCCGGGGCGCAGCTCGACGCTGCGGCTGCGTATCCGTCGGAGCGGCGGCCGCTGGGTGTCGGTGCTGGCCACGCTGCGCTGCATCAAGGACGGCGAGGCGGCTATCTCCCTCGATCTCGACGAGATCGCGGCGGCCAGGCGTACCGAGTCGCAGATGCGTGCCGTCGCCGAAGGCGCGCGCCAGGCGGTATTGGTCAGCGTCGGTTCACGCGTGGTCTATCTCAACCCGGCCTTCGCCCGCCTCCTCGGCTTCGAATCGATCGCGGCGCTACAGGCGACCGGGACGCAAAACTTCGTCCATCCGGACGATCAGGCGCTGGTCGCGAGCCGGATCTTCACCCGCTCGGCCGGCGCGGATGCGCTCGGCTCCTATGAGATCCGGCTGCAGCGGCAGGACGGCTCGGTCGTCTGGGTCGAGGTTCACGCCTCGACCATCCAATGGGACGGCAAATCCGCCTCGCTCGCCTGGCTCACCGATATCAGCGCCCGCAAGCGCGCCGCCGAGGAGCTGCGCCGGAGCAAGGAGGCGGCAGAGCTCGCCAACCGCTCCAAGAGCGAGTTCCTGGCCAATATGAGCCATGAGCTCAGGACTCCGCTCAATGCCATCATCGGCTTCTCCGAGGTCATCAACAAGCAGCTCTTCGGACCGATCGGCACCGACAAATACGCCCAATATGCCGGCGACATCTATGAGAGCGGCAAGCATCTGCTCCAGATCATCAACGACATCCTCGATCTGTCCAAGCTCGAGGCCGGCCGTTTCGAGCTGCACGAATCCACCGTGGCGCTGCCCTCCCTGGTGCAGGGCTGCATCACCCTCGTGCGCGACCGCGCATCGGAGGCCGGCATCGATCTCACCGTCGGGATCGACGCCGCCCTGCCGCCGCTTCATGCCGACGAGCGGACGCTGAAGCAGATCGTGATCAATCTCCTGTCCAACTCGGTCAAGTTCACGCCGCCCGGCGGCGAGGTCGAGGTCGGTGCCTGTCTGGCGGCCGGCGGCGAGGTCGAGATCTATGTCCGCGACAGCGGCATCGGCATGAGCGCCGCCGAAATCGAGATCGCGCTGCAGCCTTTCGGCCAGATCGACAACAGCTCGACCCGGCGGCAGCAGGGCACCGGCCTCGGACTGCCGCTGGTGCGATCGCTCACGGAGCTGCATGGCGGCGTGCTCAATATCGAGAGCGTTCCGGGACGGGGCACGCTCATCACGGTGACATTGCCGGCCGAGCGGGTGCTGGCCGATCTCACCTACGGCTGATCCTCCTCCAACCGCTCCATATCATCGTCGCTGAAGCCGAAATGATGGCCGATCTCGTGGACCAGCACGTGCCGGACGATGTCCAGCAGCGGCTCACCCGTCTCGCACCAATAGGCCAGAAGCGGCAGCCGATAGAGGAAGATCATATCGAGGTCGCCGGGTGTCCCCCCGCCACTCTTGTGCGGGATCGCCACGCCGCGATAGAGACCGAGGAGATCGAACGGGCTGTCGAGGCCCATCTCGGCCTCCGTCTCCTCGTCGGGCAGCTCCTCGACACGGAAGACGACGGCGCCGACATGGCGCGAAAGCTCGGGCGGGATCTCGGCGAAGGCGGCGCTTGCCAGTGCCTCGATCGTCTCGAGGCTGGGTGGTAGGATCGGGTCTGACATGGCGGGCCTCGCTGACATCGAATAAGGAGTGGGACTATGGTCGAAAAGCTGAGCGATGCCGAACGGTCGAAGGCGCTGGATGAGCTCTCAGGCTGGAATTTGGTCAAAGGCCGCGACGCCATCGCGAAATCCTACCGCTTTCCCGGCTTCGTCGAAGCCTTCGCTTTCATGACCCGCGTGGCGCTGCTGGCCGAGAAGGCCGATCATCACCCTGAATGGTCCAACGTCTACAACAAGGTGGAGATCCTGCTCACGACGCATGATGCCGGCGGTCTCTCGAAGCGGGATGTCGCGCTCGCCAAGGCGATCGACGCCTGATCAATGCGGCTTGATCGGAGCGCCGTCGTCCGGCCGCTTGCCGAGCTGCTGCTCGCGCCGGGCGATGTAGAGGGTCGAGCCGATGATGATGGCGCTGCCGGCCAGCGTATAGGCGGTCGGCACCTCGGCGAAGATGAAGAAGCCGAAGCCGATGGCGAAGAGCAGGCGCAGATAGTCGATCGGCGCCACGGCGGTGGCCTCGCCCTCGGCATAGGCCTGGGTGATCATGACTTGGCCGGCGCCGCCCGAGAGGCCGGTGACGAGGAACAGCAGCAGGTCGAGCCCGTTTGGCGTCTGCCAGACGAAGATGAGCGGTATTCCCGAGATAATGGTCGAGATCACCGACAGGTAGAAGACGATGGTGGCCGGCCGCTCCGTGCCGCTCATCCGCTTCACCAGCGTGATGGTGCAGGCGGAAAGGAAGGCACCGGCCAGTGCCACCGCCATGGGCAGGCTGATCGAGCCGTCGAACGGCCGCACGATGACGAGCACGCCGAGGAAACCCGCCACCGTTGCGGTGCCGCGCCGCCAGCGCACCGTCTCGCCCAGGAACAGCACGGCCATGAAGATCATGTAGAGCGGTGCGGTGAAGCTGACCGCGGTCGACAGTGCCAGCGGCAGCTTGGTTACCGACCAATAGCCCATGAACATGCCGATGACGCCGAGCGTGCCGCGGAACAGGTGCTGGAACGGGTGCGCCGTGCGGAAGGCGCCGAAGCCGCCCTGGAACAAGTAGGGCAGCAGCGGGATGATGCCGAGCGAGGAGCGGAAGAAGGCGACCTCGATCGGGCTGTAGCGCTGGCCGAGCAGCTTGATCAGCATGCCCATCAGCGAGAAGGTGAGGGCGGCGGCCACGGCCCAGATGACCGAGCGCGAGGCCGGCGTCAGCCGGTGCCATTGCCGCCGCTCGAAACGCAGGAACAGGCGCGGCCGGTGATATGCCAAGCGATCGAGCGGCTCGTGCCGGCCGCTGCCGCCGATGATGCGGCTGTCCCGCCGCGCGGCACCCGGCTTCAGGTCGCGGCGGCGATGCGGCGAGCGTTCGTTCGGCGGTGCTGGAGACATCCTGTCCGACGTTCGGGCGGGCGAGCCGGGGAGAATGGCTCTGGTAAGGGGCGCGCGAACGGCGCCGCCGATTCACGGGTAGCATATTCGCGAATGCGGCGCCATGCCGCGCGGGCTTCTTGCGCGGCCGGGCCGCCTGAGCCAGCTTGGCCCGCGAATTATCCATCGAGCCATCCAGGAGTTCTCCATGCAGTTCCTCATTCTCGGGCGCGACGGCACGGATGCCGAGGCGCCGGCCCGGCGCGCCGCGGCCCGGCGCGCCGCGGCGCGGCCGCCGCATCTGGCCGGTGTTCGCGCGCTGAAGGCGGCGGGGCATTTCGTCCTGGGCGGTGCGCGGCTCGATGCGGCGGGCGCCATGGTCGGCACGATGATGATCGTGGAATTTGCCGATCGCGCGGCGCTCGACGCCTGGCTTCCGACCGAGCCCTATGTGGCGCAGGGCGTGTGGCGCGAGATCGAGATCCAGCCTTTCCGGGTCGCCACGTTCGATTGACAGAGCGGCGCCGGGGTCCTAAGCCTCCATCAGGATCCCGTTTCAACGAGGCGCCGCCGTGAAGAAGGTCTATTCCGACGCCCGGACCGCGCTCGCCGGTCTGCTCCATGACGACATCACCATCATGTCCGGCGGCTTCGGTCTGTGCGGCGTGCCCAACACGCTGATCCGCGAGGTCCGCGACTCCGGCGTCAAGGGGCTGACGGTGATCTCGAACAATGCCGGGGTCGATGGCGACGGGCTCGGCATCCTGCTCGAGACGCGCCAGATCCGGAAGATGATCAGCTCCTATGTCGGCGAGAACAAGCTGTTCGAGAAACAGTATCTGGCCGGCGAGCTGGAGCTCGAATTCAATCCGCAAGGCACGCTCGCCGAGCGCATCCGCGCCGGCGGCGCCGGCGTCCCGGCCTTCTTCACCAAGACCGGCGTCGGCACGCTGGTGGCCGAGGGCAAGGAAGAGCGCGAGTTCGACGGCGAGCGCTACATCATGGAGCGCGGCCTCCTCGCCGATATCGCCCTCGTCCATGCCTGGAAGGCCGATACCGAGGGTAATCTCGTCTATCGCAAGACCGCGCGGAACTTCAATCCGATGATGGCGACGGCGGGCAAGGTCACGGTGGTGGAGGTCGAGCATCTGGTCGCGGCGGGCGAGATCGAGCCCGACCAGATCCATACGCCCGGCATCTTCGTGCAGCGCATCGTGCATGTGCCCGATGCCGAGAAGCGGATCGAGAAGCGTACCACCCGCGAACGGGCTTGAAGGAGACACGCGATGGCTTGGACACGCGAGGAAATGGCGCAGCGCGCCGCGCGCGAGCTTCAGGACGGCTTCTATGTCAATCTCGGCATCGGCATCCCGACCCTGGTCTCGAACTACATCCCCGACGGCATGATTGTGCAGCTGCAGAGCGAGAACGGCATGCTCGGCATGGGCCCCTTCCCCTATGAGGGCGAGGAGGATCCGGACCTGATCAATGCCGGCAAGCAGACCATCACCGAGCTGCCGCAGACCAGCTATTTCGACAGCGCCGCCTCCTTCGGCATGATCCGCGGCGGCCATATCGATCTCTCGATCCTGGGCGCCATGCAGGTGGCCGAGAATGGCGATCTCGCCAATTGGATGATCCCCGGCAAGATGGTGAAGGGCATGGGCGGCGCCATGGATCTGGTCGCCGGCGTGCGCCGCGTCGTCGTGCTGATGGAGCATACCGCCAAGGATGGCGAGAAAAAGCTGCTGCATCGCTGCAGCCTGCCGCTCACCGGCACCGGCGTCGTGGATCTCGTCATCACCGAGCTCGGCGTCTTCGCCATCGACGAGCACGGCATGAAGCTGATCGAGCTGGCGCCGGACGTGACCTTGGACGAGATCGCCCGCAAGACCCAGGCCCGCTACAGCGTGGCCGCCGAGCTCGAGGCGGCCTGATCGGATGAGTTCCGCCTTCGACGGTGTCCGTCCCCGTATCGCCTCGCTCGAAGCCTCGCTCATCGGCGAGGTATCCAGGCTGGGCTTCGGCCAGCCCGACGTGCTGCCGCTCTGGTTCGGCGAGGGCGACGAGCCGACGCCCGCCTTCATCTGCGAGGCTGCCGCAGCCGCACTCCGCGCCGGCGAGACCTTCTACACCTTCAATCTCGGCATCCCGCCGCTGCGCCAGGCCTTGGCCGAATACGAGACCGGGCTGCATGAGCGGTCGGTGACGCCCGACCGGGTGGTCGTCACCAGCTCCGGCATGCAGGGCATCTATCTGACCGTGCAGAGCATCGTCGATCCGGGCGAGAATGTGCTGGTGGTGAGCCCGGTCTGGCCCAACATTCGCCACGCGATCGAGATTTTCGGCGGCGAGGCGCGCGACGTGGCGCTCGGCCGGACCAACGATGGCGGCTTCCGGCTCGATCTGGCCGCGCTCGAAGCGCGGCTCGACGGCAAGACCAAGGCGGTCTTCGTCAACTCGCCCAACAACCCGACCGGCTGGACCGCGAGTCGGGCCGAGGCGCAGGCGCTGCTCGACTTCACCCGGCGGCACGGGCTCTGGCTCATCGCCGACGAGGTCTATGCGCGCGTGGTCTATGACGGCAAGGTGGCGCCCTCCTTCCTCGATATCATCGAGCCGGACGACCGGGTCGTCGTCGTCAACAGCTTTTCCAAAGCCTGGTGCATGACCGGCTGGCGCCTGGGCTGGATCGTGGTCCCGGCTTCCTGGCAGGAGATGCTGGCCAAGATCATCCAGTACAACACCAGCGGCTCGCCGACCTTCATCCAGCATGCCGGCGTCACGGCCGTGACCGAAGGCGAAAGCTTCATCGCCCGCATGAACGCCCAGTTCCGCGCCGGGCGCGATCTGGTCATGGAGCGACTGGGTCATCTGCCGCGCGTGCGGCTGCGCACGCCCGATGCCGCCTTCTATGCCTTCCTCCAGGTCGACGGCCTCGCGGATTCGCTGGATTACGCCAAGCGCATCCTCGCCGAAACCCGCGTCGGCCTCGCCCCCGGCGCCGCCTTCGGGCTTGGCGGCGAAGGCCATCTGCGCCTCTGCTTCGCCGCCTCGCGCGACCGGCTGGAGCCGGCGCTCGACCGGTTGGCCAAGTTCCTGGTCTGAGCCGGCCGCCCCTGCCACCACAGTAACGGGCAAAGTTCGTCTCCAGTGACGGGGACGCTGGCGTCCGGCAGCCGATTAGGGCATACCTGTGGTAGAGCTGAACGGGGCGAGCGTGGGTCGAACATTGCATACCTTGGCCATTGTGGCGACGGTCGGACTGATGGCCTGGGCTGGTGCAGCCCAAGCGCAGGAGCCTTCCGCCGATCCCGCCGAGCGGGCCATCGCTCTAACCAATTGCCGGTCGTCCACCGCGCCGAAGCCGCGCGAACTGGCTTGTGCCGCCGCCGAGCAGAATCCGTTGCTGAAGCCCGATGACCTGGCGCTCGCGCATTTCTTCCGGGCGATGGCGCTATGGGATCAGAGCCGTTTCGACGACGCGAAGGCCGAACTCCTGACCGCGACCTCGCTCGATCTCGATCTTTGGCCGGCCTACTGGTTCCTCGGGCAAAGATATTTCAATGATCTGAAGTTTGAGGAGGCGGCGTCGTCCTGGAGCGTCGTCATCGCGCACAATCCAACCCTGGCAGGCGCCTATGAGCGCCGCGGCATGGCGCTCGATCATGCCGGACGCGAAGCCGAAGCCGCCACCGATTTCACCCGGGCGATAGAGCTTGCCGGCCCGGCGCGTATCAAAGCGCCCTTGTTCGCCGATCGCGGCGAGGCCCTGATCGGTACGTTCGAACTGGACAAGGCACGGGCCGATTTCGATCAGGCCAGCCATTTCGACGAACATGAGATCCGTGCCTATTTCGGCCGGGGCCGCATCGCTTATCTGACCGGCGATTTTGATACGGCCACCGAGCAGTTCATGAAGTTGTCGGCGTTGTCGCCGGATTTCCCCTACGCGCCGCTGTGGCTTTTCCTGGCGCAGTCGCGCGCCGGCAAGGAGGCCAAGGCGGCGTTGCGCAAATGGGCCGATGGCAAGGATCTCAAGCCATGGCCGGGAGCGCTTGTTCGCCTGTATCTGGGAGAGCTGACGGTCGAGCAATTCGATGCCTTGCCGATGCCGGCATCGGCATATCCGCCGGACGAGCTGTGCGAGAAGGCCTTCTATCTGGCGGAGCTGGCGCGGATTCACGGCCATCGAACCCAAGCCACCGCGCTGCTGCGCGCCGCCGTGGCGACCGACGTCAAATATTTCATCGAATATCAGGCGGCTGCTTATGAACTCGACCATCCGTCGCGCTGACCGGCAAGGGGTGCGTGCCGAGCTGGGCTTCCGCGCCGCGGCAATACTGGCAATCATGGGGTTGACCTCGTGCCAGGGGCCCAGCCAGCCGCAGCCGAGCGTACCGGCGCCGCGCATCAACACGGTAACGCAGGATTCGTTCGGCCGGTCGGCTCAGTCCCTTGCCGAGGCCGAACTGGCCATAAGACTGGGAACGGGCAAGGGATTGCTCCCCGACTCCGAAGGCGTCTATGCCGTGATGGCCCACCTCGCGGAGGAAGGGGATCCGGACGCCCAATTTGTCGTGGGCGAGGCCTATCTGACGGGGCAGCTGGTCAAACGCGATCCGCAGCTCGCCGTTTCATGGCTGCAGAAGGCGGCCGATCGGAACTATCCGCGCGCCCAGGCGGAGCTCGCCATCATGTACGCGCGGGGGCAGAACGTGCCGCGCGACCCCGACAAGGGCTTGGCGCTGGCGAAGGCCGGGGCTGCTCAGGGCAGTCCCGAAGCTCAAAATGTCCTGGGTATCATCCATCAACAGGGGCTCGGCCCGGCTGCCGATTCGGCGGAGGCCGTGAAATGGTTCACCAAGTCTGCCTCGGGCAAGGACGCCCTTGCGATGGTCGCGCTGGCCCAGATCTATCGCGACGGCAAGGGGGTGGCTGCCGATCGGGTGGTTGCCTTCGCTTGGTTTGATCTGGCCGTGGCCAACACCAAGCTGGCCACCATCCGGGACGCCGCCATTCAAGGCCGGGACGAGGTGGCGTTGCTGCTGCTGCCCGCTGAAAAGACGCTGGCCCAACGCCTGTTCACCGAATGGCGTCCAGGCGAGGATTTGGTCGCCAAGCACGCCGTTCTTCAGACGACACAGAGCGAAGCGCCAACAGCCGGACAGGTAGCCGATGTCGTGATAGCCGGGGCGGCAGAGGCGCCCAGGGTCAGTCAGACGAAGGCCGATCAGCCCATCACCGAAAAGCGCTACTCCTTCGATGTCGATCTGCAGCCCGACGGCAGTTCTGTCCGGACGTTCCACATCGAGATCCAGCCCAACAGCGAAGCGGTGCTGAAGGATGTCGGCCAAATGCCGCTGCCCTTCTCACCGTCGCTCGAAACCGTGGACGTTACCGAGGCGTATACGCTCAAGCCGAACGGGCGCCGGCTGCCCGTCGACCCCGCTGCAATCTATGCGCAGCTCGTCCCGGGCTCGCCCAACTTGCCGATGTTCGACGATCTCCATCAGAAGGTCGTCGTCTTCCCCTATGTCGAAGTCGGCGATCTGCTCGTGCTGACGGCGAAATTCACGGTAAAGCCGGCAATTCCGGGCCTCTTCAGTCTGAGCTATTGGTTCGATCCAACCCATCTTCAGGAAGATGTGCGGATTTCCATCCATACGCCGAAATCCACGCCGCTCATGACCGAGACGCACGATCTCAGGTTCGAGCGGCGCGAGGCTGGCGACAAGGTCGTGTATGAATGGAGGTACGCCAATCTCAACCCGCGCACCGACATCCATGCGGCAGTCGATCTGCGCGACAGGGTGGCGCGTCTGTCGGCGTCGAGCTTCCAGAGCTATGAGCAGCTCGCTCGCGCCTATGCCGCCTTGGCCGAGCCGAAGATGGCGGTAACGCCGAAGATCAGCGCGCTCGCGGCGGAAATCACCGCCGGCCGTTCCGACCGCCGTGCCCGTGCCGAGGCCATATATGGCTGGGTCAGCCGCCATATCCGCTATGTGGGCATAGAGCTCGGCGTGGGCGGGCTGGTTCCCCACGATGCCGATACCGTGCTCGCCAACGGCTATGGCGACTGCAAGGACCACGCGGCGCTGTTCTCGGCCCTGCTCAAGGCGGCGGGCATTGCCAGCGATGTCGTGATGATAAATTCGGGGGCGAGTTTCACGCTGCCTAAGCCGCCTTCGATCGGTACGCTGAATCACGCGATCACCTATCTTCCCGAGCTCGACCTCTATGCCGATACGACGGCGGGTGTGGCGCCGTTCGGGATTCTGCCCTTCGACGAATATGGCAAGCCGGTCGTCCATACCGAGGCGGCCGGCAAGGTCGTGCAGCGAACGCCGAACCTGCCCGCCGACGTTGCCTCGATCAGCGAGAAGACGACCGCGCATCTCGACAGGACCGGCAAGATCGCGGGGGAGTCGGAGACGATCACGACCGGCCCGTTCTCGGTGTGGGCGCGACAGGTCGCGAGCGGCATCCAGGCCGCCGGATCCGAAAAGGTTGCGGAGGACCAACTGCGCGCGGCCGGTCTCGGCGGCGCCGGGGCCTATGAGCTGACGGCACCTTACGAATTGTCGTCGAGCTATCGCATCAAGAGCCATTTCGAGTCGGGGATACGCGCTGAATATCTATCGGGCACGAGCTTCTTCGTACCTGCCGCCCTGGAAACCGGCGTCAGTCCGGGTGACGTTCTGCTGGGACCGCTCACCCTCGTCGATCCGGCCGGAACCGAGCCGACGACTTGCTTCAGCGGGCGCGAAAGTCAGGAGCTTTCACTGGAATTGCCGGATGGCAAGCATCTGCGCGAATTGCCGAAGGGCCGGGAGATCAGCGACCCGCATTTCCATTTCAAATCCGAATGGTCGTCGGTTGGCAAGACCGTGATCGTCAAGCGCGAATTGTCGAGCAATATGAGCGAGCCGGTTTGCATTGGCGCGATTCGCCAAGCCGCGGCGCGCGCTATCCAGCAGATCCAGGACGATTATCGCACCCAGATCGCCCTCGTCTCCGATTGAGGTTGCCGTATGGCCGGCAAGGCGTCGCCGCAGGCGGGACGCCTGCGGTTCCGGCCCTTCAGCGCAGCGGATATTCGGCGGCATCCTCGTAGATCGAGCCGGCCTTGGTCGGATAGCTGCAGATGAGCTGAAAGCTTTCGACCGCGAAGGGCGGCAGGCGCAGGAGATTATGGGCGGCGATGAAGCGCATGATCTCCGGCGCCGTTGCCTGCCTGGTCTTGCCTAGCGTCACATGCGGCGTGAAGCGCCGCCCGTCCGGCGGCAGCCGGAGCCGCATCAGCGCCGTCTCGACCTTGTCGTGGAGCTGGCTGAGCGGCGGTGATTTGTCGAGCCCGGCAAAGATCACGCGCGGCTTGTTCTCCGCACCGAACAGACCGGTCCCGGCGATGGCGAGCTCGAAGCGGGGCAGGCGGATGGCGGCGAGCGCCTCGTCGATATCGGCGGCCGTCCCCTCATCGACCTCGCCGATGAAGCGGATGGTGACATGGTAATTGCCGGGATCGACCCATTTGATGCCGGGGTAGCCGTGGCAGATGGTCGATAGTTGCAGCTTTTGCTCGGGCGGCAGGTCGATGCCGACGAATAGTCTCAACATAAGGAGATTGCTCCCTCAGAGGGGAGCCGTCAAACGCCCTGGCCGAGCAGCTTCTCGACCGAGGGCAGGATCTTGGCGACCAGAATATCCACCCCGGCCGCGTTCGGGTGCAGCATGTCCGGCTGGTTGAGCGCGGGATTCATCGCCACGCCCTCCAGGAAGAAGGGATAAAGCGGCACGTCGTACTTCTTGGCAAGTGCCGGATAGATCTCATCGAAATTCTTCGTGTAGTCGGGCCCCCAATTGTTCGGCGCCAGCATGCCGCACAACAGGATCTTGACGTGCGCGGCCTGAAGCCGGCCCAGGATCTTGTCGAGATTGGCCGACGCCTTCCCCGGATCGAGACCGCGCAGCGCGTCGTTGGCGCCGAGCTCGACCAGCGCGTAGTCGGGCTTGTCGCCGAGCGACCAGTCGAGCCGCGCCAGCCCGTCGGCGGTGGTGTCGCCGCTGACGCCGCCATTCACGACTGTCGCGGCGATCCCCTTGGCGGCGAGTGCCGCCTGCAGCCGGGCGGTGAAGCCCTGCTCGGGCGCCAGGCCGTAGCCTGCGGTCAGGCTGTCGCCGAAAGCCAACAGCTTCGCCGGCGCCGCCTGGGCCGCGGCAACCGGGAGCAGCAGCAAGCCGGTCAGGATGACGCATAACGCGTTGACATGTCGCCGGGACGGGCCATATGCCGTCCGGTTGCCTCGCCCCAAGGAAATACCCGGCATGTCGTCTGCTCCCGCGAATTCCGGGCCGATGATTCGGCTCGAACAGGTGCATTTGAAACTGGCGAGTGCAGCGGGCGAGGTCAACATCCTGCGTGGGATCGACCTTTCGGTCGAGGCGGGTGAGACGGTCGGCATCGTCGGCCCGTCCGGCTCCGGCAAATCGACGCTGCTCATGGTCATGGCCGGGCTGGAGCGGCCGAGCGCCGGCCGCGTCATTGTCGGCGGCACCGATTTCACCGGGCTGGACGAGGACGCGCTGGCGCGCTTCCGACGCGCCCAGCTCGGCATCGTCTTCCAATCCTTCCACCTCATCCCGACCATGACCGCGCTCGAGAATGTCGCGGTGCCGCTGGAGCTCGCGGGCCGCAGCGATGCCTTCGAGCAGGCGCGGGCGCGCCTGGACGCGGTCGGGCTCGGCGCGCGGCTCGGCCATTACCCGGGACAGCTTTCGGGCGGCGAGCAGCAGCGCGTGGCGCTGGCCCGCGCCTTCGTCGCCGAGCCGCGCCTGCTCCTCGCCGACGAGCCGACCGGCAATCTCGACCTCGCCACCGGCCACAAGGTGATGGATCTGATCTTCGAGCTGCAGGCGGCGCACGGCACGACCCTGGTGCTGATCACGCATGATCCGAACCTGGCCGAGCGTTGCGGCCGGGTGGTCGAGATCGCCGACGGGCTCGTCATCGGCGATCGCCGGACCGACCGCTTCCCGCATGCCGTTCATGGCTGAGCCGGCGCTGCTGCCGCTCGCCTGGCGGCTGGCGCGGCGCGAGCTGCGCGGCGGGCTGCGCGGCTTCCGCATCTTTCTCGCCTGCCTCGCGATCGGCGTCGGCGCCATCGCCGGTGTCGGCTCGGTCGCAGCGGCCCTCATCGGCGGGCTGCATCAGGATGCCCGCGCCATCCTCGGCGGCGATGTCGAGTTCCGGCTCGCCCAGCGCGAGCTGCCGCCCGACGTCACCGCTTGGCTTGCCGGCCACGGCACCATGTCCGAGGTGCGCGAGATGCGCGGCATGGCGCGCCGGCCCGACGGCGACAAGCGCACGCTGATCGAGCTCAAGGCGATCGACAGTGCCTATCCGCTTTACGGCGCGGTCGAGACGGCGCCCGCCATGCCGCTCGATCGAGCTCTGGTGGCGGATGGCGATACGCTCGGCATCGTCGTCGATCCCGCCATCCTGGACCGGCTCGATCTCAAGCTCGGCGACAAGCTTCGGCTCGGCAATGCCGATTTCACCATTCGCACCACCTTGCTCCACGAGCCGGACGGCGGCGCCAATCCCTTTCCGCTCGGGCCGCGCGTGCTGATCGCGGCGGCCGGGCTCCACGCGGCCGGTCTCGACCAGCCCGGCACGCTCAGCGCCACGGTCTACCGGCTTAAGCTGCCGCCCGACGAGCCCGCCAAATCGGTGATCGCCGCGGCCGAGCAAGCTTATCCCGATGCCGGCTGGCGGGCGCGCGACTTTACCAATGCCGCCCCGTCGATACAGGGCTTCATCGATCGGACCTCGCTGTTCCTGACGCTGGTCGGGCTGACCGCGCTCATGGTCGGCGGCGTCGGCGTCGGCAATGCCGTCTCCTCCTATCTCGCCGGCAAGGTGCCGGTGATCGCCACGCTTAAATGCTTGGGGGCGCCGGCCCGGCTCATCCATGCCGTCTATCTGCTGCAGATCCTGGTCCTGGCGCTGCTCGGCATCGCCATCGGCTTGGCCGTCGGCGCCGGGGCGCCCTGGCTGCTGGAATGGGCGGCGGGCGCCAAGCTGCCGGTGCCGCTGCGCCTCGGCCTCTATCCGGGCCCGCTGCTGCTGGCGACCGGGTTCGGCGTGCTGACGGCGCTGGGCTTCTCGCTCTGGCCGTTGGCCCGTGCGCGCCAAGTGCCGGCGGGGACCCTGTTCCGCTCGCTCGTCGATGGGACGCGCCAGCGGCTTCGTTTGGGCGATTGGCTCGCCACAGGGCTGGTCGGTGTCGCGCTGGCCGGCCTGGCGATCGCGACCGCCGATGATCGGCGGCTCGCCGCCTGGTTCGTGCTGGCCGTGGCGGTGTCGCTCTTCGCCTTCCGCGCAGCCGGCCTCGGGGTCATGGCGGCGGCGCGCCGTTTCCGCGGTTCGCGGCGACCCTGGCTCAGGACGGCGATCGCCAATCTGCACCGGCCCGGCGCCTCGACACCGTCGGTAGTGCTGTCGATGGGCCTCGGCCTCACCGTGCTGGTCACGGTGGCACTGGTCGAGGGCAGCCTGTCGCATGAGGTTTCGGAACGCCTGCCGGCCGGCGCGCCCAGCTATTTCTTCATCGATATCCAACCCGATCAGATTGCGCAGTTCGAGCAGATCACCCGGTCCATCCCCGGCATCTCCGAGGTCGAGCATGTGCCGAGCCTGCGCGCGCGCATCGCGGCACTGAACGGCGTCCCCGCCGACAAGGCCAAGGTCGATCCGGACTCGCACTGGATCCTGCAGTCCGAGCGCGGCCTGACTTACAGCACCACCCTGCCCAAGGGCTCGCATCTCGTCGCCGGCGAATGGTGGCCGGCGGATTATACTGGGCCGCCGCTGCTCTCGATCGAAGCCGATCTCGCCCATGGCCTCCATCTCGGCCTCGGGGATACGGTCACCTTCAACGTCGCCGGCCGCGAGGTGACCGGGCGCATCGCCAATCTGCGCAAGATCGATTGGACCTCGCTCGGCATCAATTTCTTTAACATCTTCTCGCCGGGCGCGCTCGAAAACGCGCCGCAGACCGATATCGCGACCGCGCATGCCGACACGCCCGAGCATGAGGCGGCGCTGGCGCGCGCCGTGACCGACGCCTTTCCCGCCGTCTCGGCGATCCGGGTCAAGGACGCGCTCGACACGGTGGCGCAGGTGCTGGACGACATGGCGACGGCGGTGCGCGCCATCGCCGCGATCACGGTGCTGGCCGGCATCACCGTGCTGTCCGGAGCCATCGCCGCCGGGCACCGGCGCCGGGTCTACGAGGCGGTGGTGCTGAAGGTGCTGGGGGCGACGCGCGCCATGGTCGCGCGCGGCTTCCTGATCGAATACGGCATCCTGGGGCTGGTCACGGCTGTGATCGCTGTCCTGCTGGGCACGCTCGCCGCCTGGCTGGTCGTGACGCAGGTGATGAAGGGTGAATGGGTCTTCGCCGCCGGCCGCGTGGCACTGACGGCCGGCGCGGGCGCGCTCGTGACGCTCGTCATCGCCTTTGCCGGCACTTGGCGCGCGCTCGGCGCCAAGGCGGCGCCGCATCTGCGCAGCGAATAGCGGGATTACGGCGGTAACGCGCTTTTCCTCGGTTGAAACCGCGCAGTAGTCGGCTCGACCTATGCTCTTTCCGGCACGACTGAGCCGTGCGGACAAGGAGTAGGCGAGGATGGCGAGCAGCAGGATCGGCAAACAGGCGATCGTGATCGGTGCCGGCATGGGCGGATTGGCGGCGACGGGCGCGCTGGCCGGTCATTTCGAAAAGGTGATCGTGCTCGACCGCGACAGCCTGCCGTCGGAACCCGTGCCGCGGGCGGGCACGCCGCAAGCCCGGCATTTGCACGGACTGCTGCCCGGCGGCCAGCGGGCGCTCAGCGAGCTCTTTCCGCATTTCGAAGAGGATCTGGCCGAGGCCGGCGCGGTGCCGCTGAAGGTGGCGAGCGAGCTGCGCATGGAGATGCCGGGTCTCGGTCCGATGCCGCAGCGCGACTTCGGCGGACACTTCTACTGCATATCCCGTCCGCTGCTGGAGCTGGTCACCCGCCGGCAGGCCGAGCGGCTGGCGAATGTGACGATCCGCCCGGAGTGTCGGGTGCTCGAGATCGTGGCCACGCCCGATGGCGAGACGGTCACCGGCGTCACCTACGAGGCCGCCGATGGACGGAAGGAATTTCTGCCGGCGGATCTCGTCATCGACGCGTCGGGCCGTGCCGCGCCGACCATCGCGCTCCTCGGCTCGACCGGCCGTGCGACGCCGGATGAAGTCGTCATCGAGGTCGATCTGCACTACACCACAGGGAATTTCGTCATTCCCGACGACGCGTCGACCGATTGGCGGGGCATCGCGACCCATCCCCACGCGCCCGAGCGCAGCCGGGGCGGCTATATGCTGCCGATCGAGGGCAATCGCTGGGTCCTGACGCTTACCGGTCGTCTGGGCGAACGTCCGCCGGCCGATCCGGATGGGTTCATGGCTTATGCGCAGACGCTGGAGACGCGGACGATCTACGACGCCATTAAGCATGCCGAGCGGGTAGGCGGGTTCGAGCGCTTCGCTTTCACGGCCAGCACATGGCGGCGTTTCGACCGGCTCGCCTTCTTCCCGCGCCATCTGCTCCCGCTTGGCGATTCCATCTGCCGCTTCAATCCCGTCTATGGCCAGGGCATGACCGTCGCGTCACAGGAGGCGCGCCTCCTGCGCCGGTTGCTGCGCGACCGGGCGGCGAACGCCGATCCGTTGGATGGGCTGGCCGGCACCTTCCTCGCTGAAACGCTGCCGTTGGTCCAGGCGCCTTGGAACATGTCGGCGATGCCCGACCTGGTCTATCCGGAGACACGCGGCGAACGCCCGGCGGATTTCCAGAACCAGCTCAAATACAATGGCGCCCTGACCCGGCTGGCGATCCGCGATCCCGCCATCCACAAGCTTATGGTGGAGGTGCAGCAATTGCTGGTACCGCCAAGCGCGCTCCAGGATCCGGCCGTCGATCGGCTCGTCCGGGCGGAGCTTGCCCAGATGGCGACCGCATAGGCCCGTCGCGGTCTTTCAACGTCCTTGCCGATCCTGCTCGGCAAGGCGGTCGAGCGTGTGAGCCAAGCGCTCGTCGATCTGCTCGATTCGGTCGAGCTGGCTATGCAGCCGGGCCAGCTCTTCCTCCACGCATTGCAGCCGACCGGGAATATCGTCGGCGGCGCGCGGCTGACAGGCCAGCGGCGCATCCGGCGTCTTGCCGCCGGTATAGCGCGGCGGCGGCGGCAGATGCGGCCCGTTCGGCTCGTCCGCGCCGACGGGCGCCGCGACGAATAGCGCCAAGCCGGTCAGGATCGCGGCAGCCCTGCGCCGGCCTGGGCTCTCGGGCCGTCCGATCGTCCCGTAACTCATATTGAATTCCCTCCGTCTCTTCCAATATCCTACCATGCGAAGTCAACCCTTTGGTTCAAGAGGACTCGATGTCTTACGGTTCGGAAAATCCTTGGCCGGTGAATCGCGGAGCCGCGGGCACCCAGGGCCAGTATGATGCCGGCCTGCGTCAGCACATGCTCCGGGTCTACAACTACATGGCTTCGGGGTTGGCGCTGACGGGTCTCGTCGCTTTCCTGGCGGTCGATACCGGCTTCTACGCGCAGATCTATCGTACGCCGATCATGTGGCTGGTGGTGTTCGCGCCCGTCGTCATGGTGTGGGTGCTCGCCGCCCGCATCTACAAGATGAGCTTCGGCGCGGCGCAAGCCACCTTCTGGGCCTATTCGGCGTTGATGGGACTGTCTCTCGCCGGCATCTTCCTCGTCTATACGAGGACGAGCATCGCCGAGACCTTCTTCATCGCGGCGGCGACCTTCCTCGGCATGAGCCTCTACGGCTACACGACCAAGGCCGATCTGTCCCGGATGGGTTCGTTCCTGGTCATGGGCGTCTGGGGCCTTGTCATCGCCACGCTGGTCAACCTGTTCTTCCATTCGCCGGCCTTGCAGTTCGCGATCTCGGCGGTGGGCGTGCTCGTCTTCACCGGCCTGACGGCATGGGACACCCAGCGCATCAAAGAACAATATTATCAAGGCGCATACGGCGATGTGATCGCCAAGCAGGCACTGCTCGGCGCGCTGATGCTGTACCTTGATTTCATCAACCTCTTCATGTTCCTGCTACAGTTCATGGGACAGCGGCGCGATTGATCTCCACGCCGCGACAGGGAGGTAAGAAGGAACCGCTCGGCCCAGCCGGGCGGTTCTTTTCTTTTGGGTGTTCTAGTATCGGGTGGGCCTTTCGAGCCCGATAAAATATCCGTTTTCTCCGCGCCGGGACCAGTTCAGGGTTTACCGGTTATTATAGTTTCGCCCTCAGGCTGATCACCAATTCGGAGCATCTTTCCCGCCGCTGCGCGCGGTAAGGCCGGCTCCGGCGTGTGGTGCCGATGACGATACCCAAGATCGAATTGATAGAATCTTTGCCTTACGCCAAGACCGGCTTGTCCGGCTTCGGTGGCGCGGCGATGCTGGTCTCTCTGCAGGGCGACGTGCAGAGCGTGAACGATCCGGGCGCCGAGTTGCTCAACGAGTTGAGCGACGATGCCGTCCGTGAGATCGCGCACGCTGCCGCGCAGACCCGGCGCGCGGACGCCGCCCGGCTCGAAAGGCTGAACGGTCCCTTCCCCGGCGAATGCGCCGATGCGATCTTCCTGCCGCTGGTCGGCGACGCAGGCGTGCTCGTGCTGATCGCGACCAATCCGGCGGAAAGTGCCGTCCGCCGCGCCCTTATCGAAAGCCGGCAGCGCTATCGCGACCTGATCGAGGCGTCGAGCGATTTCGTCTGGGAGACGGATCGGCACGGCCGCTTCATCTTCATCTCCCCGCGCGGCGCCATGGGCTATTCCTCCCGCGACCTGCTCGGGCGTGTCGCCACCGACTTCATCGTCGATGCTTCCGCGTTGGCCGATCCCGTCTTCCAGGTCCGCGAGCCGGCGCTCGCCGTCGATGTCTGGCTGCAGCGTGCCGACGGCCATATCTCCTGCCAATCCATGACCGCGGTGCCGATCTTCGACGAGGCCGGCCGTTGGTGCGGCGCGCGCGGCATGGGACGCGACGTGACCGAACAGCGCGAGCAAGAGCGGGCTCAGCGCCAGAAATTGCTGCGCGACCGGTTGATGACCTATCTGCGCGACACGATCCACAACGAGATCAATCCCGAAAAGACCTTGCCGGCGGCCCTGTCCGGGACCGGCCTCGCCATCGGTGCGGATGGCGGGATGATCATCAACGGGCATCCGGCGGCGGCCGGCTACGATACGATCGCCTGGGGCACTCAAGTGCCGGATGCGGTCTTCCTCGAAGCCCACGCAGCACTCCTGGAGCATGGCTCTGTCGATCTGCTGCGCGATGGTCTGCAGTTGATCGGCCATGTGACGGAGGACGGCACGGCCGGCGACGATCGCGTCAACGGCGCGGTCTTGTTCTGGGCTTTGGCCGAAGGCGGTGGGTTCAGCGACCATGACCGTTCGATCCTGAGCGACGTCGCCGCCCAGATCGGGCTCGGCATCGCCCAGCTCCGGAACTATCGCGAGATCCTGGCGCTTTCCAACACCGATGGGCTGACGGGACTGCTCAACCGGCGTGCCATCTTCGCCGATCTCGATCGGCGCCTGATGCGTCTGGCGACGACCAGGGGCACCGGCGCGCTCATCTATCTCGACATCAACAATCTCAAAACCCAGAACGATGTGGGCGGCCATCTTTCCGGCGATCGCGCCATTCTCGCCTGCGCCGACATCCTGCGGGCCTTCACGCGGCCGACGGATCTCATCGCGCGGATCGGCGGCGACGAGTTCCTGCTCTGGCTCGAAGGCGTGACCGAAGCGACGGCCGTGGTCAGGGTCGGGCAGATGCTCGAGCAGACGGGTCGGCTCGTCGCGATTTCCGCCGTGCCGGACAGGCCGATCGGCTTGTCGTTCGGGATCGCCCTCTATGATGGGGGCCGACCCGAGCCGCTCGAACGGCTCGTATCGCGAGCCGACGCCGCCATGTATCGCGCCAAGGCGCGCCGCCAAAGCGGCTTCGCGGTTTCCGGCGACGAGGTTCTCGGCGATGGCGATGCCGCATGATGGGGCTGCTGCAACGCGTCTTCAAGCTCGGTAAATCCGCGGCGCCGGTTCTTGACTACGAGGAATCGAAGCAACTGGTCCAGAGCCGGAATCCGGCCGATCGGCGGCGGGTGGCATCGAACCAGCATGTTAAGCCCGAGATCCTTTACTTCCTTGCGAACGATCCGGAGCCGAGCGTACGGGTCGCCGTTGCCGCCAACCAGGCCTCGCCGGTGCAGGCCGATCTGATCCTGGCGAATGACCGCGACGAGGGGGTGCGCGCCGATCTGGCGCTCAAGATCGCGAGCCTGGCGCCCGAACTCGGGCCCAGCGAGACGGACCGCCTCAAGGCCATGACCTATGAGGTGCTGGAGATGCTGATCCGGGACCAGGCGACGCGCGTGCGTCGTATCGTGGCCGACACGTTGAAACAGATGCCGAACGCGCCCGCCGGCATCGTCCAGCGGCTCGCGCGCGATCCGGAACTCACGGTCGCCGGGCCGGTGCTGCAATATTCCCCGGTCCTGACCGACCAGGATCTGCTCGACATCGTGCGGCAGCTGCCGATCCCGGGGGCCGCGACCGCCGTCGCCAAGCGTCGGGGATTGCCGATGCTGCTCGCCGACGCGATCGAGGCGAGCGACGATGTCGATGCCATCACCGCGCTCCTGTCCAACACCAGCGCCCAGATTCGCGAGGATACGCTCGATCGGCTGATCGAGCGGGCGCCGAAATATCCGGTCTGGCATCGGCCGCTGGTAAGCCGGCCGCAGCTTTCTGCCGAGGCGGCGCGGAAGCTCGCCCGATTCGTGGCGCATGACCTGCTGTCGCGCTTGCGGAGCCGAACGGATCTGCCGGCGGAAACCCTGGGCGCGCTCGAGCAGGAGGTGCTACAGCGGCTCGACGCCGAGCAGCCGGCGGCCGGCGCCGACCAGCAGGACGAGCTGCTGGGTGAGGTGCGCAAGCTCCAGGCCGAGGGCAAGCTGGACGAGAACAGGCTGGTCGAGGCGCTGATCGGTGCGCGACTGGGTTTCGTCCGTGCCAGCCTGTCGGTGCTGTCGGCCGTGCCCACCGACGTCGTGGAGAAGATTCTCTCTTCGCATAGTGCCAAGGGCATTACGGCACTGGTCTGGAAGGCCGGGTTGCCGATGCGGTTCGCCGTGCGGCTGCAGACGGTGCTGGCGCGCATTCCCGTGTCTCAGACCTTGAAGCCCAAGAGCGACGGGGGCTTTCCGCTCTCGCCGGATGCGCTGCAATGGCAGATCGAATTCTTCATGGACCTGGCAACGGGGCAGGCCGTGGGCGGCGACTGAGCCGCCCCAGGAATTCCCTATATCGTTGAAATACGCGCACAGAGCATGATCGGGCGAATGATCAGAGCGGCGGGCATGCCTCGTGCGCGCGTTCGCGCAGTTGCCGGACCATCAGCTCGATATCGCGATGCTCGACGCGATCGCGCTGCATCAATGCCTGCACAATCGGATCGGCCAGCATGTCGGCCAAAAGCGGTTCGCCACGCACTTCGGTCCAGTCGCTCATGATCGCCTCTCGCGAATAATCGTGCCAGGATCATAACGCATAGGTGAGTATATTGCCCGGCCGTTGATAAATATTTCATTTACAAATTGAGCTTTATGCTATCGGTCTGAGTTTTAGTCGATCTCGTATGTCATTGTTATCGGGGATCAACGGGTTGGCCGGCACCGATGCTGCCGGTCTATGCCCGGATCGGAAGTCAATCTCGACTGAAAGTAAGATAACATTGTGGTATTTCGTTTGCAGCGATAACGGACGACTCGGGAACGGCGGCGTTCAGAATATTCCGTTGTGCATGCCTAAAACGACAGGCTTCAATACGGAACGATGCCGGTATAAAAGTCTCGTGTCGGATGCGACGAGGGCGTGATGGACATTTTAATCAGCGATACAGGGGCGCTGTGGAGTCCAGGGGGATATGAGCTGCCTCGTCCGCCACTGCTTGGGCCTGGCGCCGTCGGCGGCGTACGGCACGGCGGTCCGCGCTCTTATGTCCTGTTGCGCCTTCTTCCGAGCGGCGCGCGACTGCGGCTGACCAGCGGCGGGATCTCTCGCGCTTGCTTCGAGCGTGTGGTGTGGCTGCTCGTCTACAAGCATATCGATCGGGCGGTGCTCGATTTCGACGATATGCCATCGGCACCGGAATTGCTGACCTCGCTCCATGATGTGGTCGCCCGTCTCGACGAGCTGCGCGGCCACGCGCCCGGCGAGCCGCCGCGGCCCAACTTCTTCCTGGAGCGGCTGTCGCTCGAACGGCTCGACGGGCCGGGCCGCACCAGCCTGCAATGGGCGCTGGCCGCCTGGGCGCGGGCGCGCGGCAAGATCAACCGGCGCGTGCTCGACCGGGAGATCGGCTCGGTCGCCGGTCCGCGTATGTTGCTGCGCGTTCAGCCCGGCGAGCGGCTGCAGATGGATGCGCTCACCCGCACGATCGATGCCTATCCGCCGTGCGAGCGGCTACAGCTTATCGGCCGCGATATCGACGAGCAGCCCGACAGCCAGTTCGGGTCATGGATTGCCGGTCCCTACCGCGCCTTCATCCGCGAAGAGGAGCCGAGCTTGCAATTGCTCGAGGTTGCGATTCCGTCGCGCAGCTCGGGCAGGATTTTCCGCGCACGTTACGAACGGCTTCTGCTGCCTTGGCAAACGCCAGGGGGTGATCGCTGGATCTCGGCCAATGCGCTTGTCCGGGTCCGGCGCGTTGTCAGCCAATAGCGCTCCGCTCGATCTACGCGAACCGAAATCATCTGAAACGGGTGCCCGACATGAGGCGTCCGGGGGCGTCGAGCGAACGGTCGGCGCTGCCCGGCATACGATTCTGATTGCCGACGATACGCCGGATGTGATCGGCCTGCTCGAAGCCGTCCTCGGCAAGGATTACGAAATCATCGTCGCTGCCGACGGCCGGGCGGCGTTCGCGCGGGCGATCGAGCAGCAGCCCGACCTCATCCTGCTCGACGTCATGATGCCGGGCATGGACGGGTTCGAGGTCTGCCGCCGATTGCGGGTCGAGGAGCGGACGCAGCGGATTCCCATCATTTTCCTGACCGGGCTGCATGCGGTCGAGGATGAGCAGCGCGCGCTGGAACTGGGGGCCATCGATTTCATCTCCAAGCCGATCCAGCCTTCCATCGTCCGATTGCGCGTGCGCAATCATATGGAGCTCAAGCAATATCGCGACTTCCTCGAGGACCTCTCGCTGGCCGATGGGCTGACCGCGATCGGCAACCGGCGGCGCTTCGACGAGGTGCTGCTGTCGGAATGGCGGCGAGCACGGCGGACGCGGACGGTGCTCGGCCTGGTCCTGCTCGATGTCGATTTCTTCAAGCTGTTCAACGACCGCTATGGTCACGCGATGGGGGATGATTGCCTGCGCCAGGTCGCGGCCACCATCGCCATGCTGGTCCGTCGCCCCGGCGATCTCTGCGCCCGCTATGGCGGCGAGGAGTTTGCGGTGATTTTGCCGCAGACCGACCTGTCCGGCGCGCTCACGCTCGGCGACCGCATCCGCCTTTCGGTGCTGGACCTCGAAATCCCGCACGCGGATTCGAGCGTCTGTCCCATGGTTTCGGTCAGCGTCGGCGCGGCGTCGATGCGGCCGGTCGGGGATGCGACGCCGGAAGACTTGCTTCGCCTCGCCGACAAGCGCCTTTATGAAGCGAAATCCGCGGGCCGCAACTGCGTGATGTAATGGAGCGGCCCGGCGTCCGTTTCGCAGAGCTGATCACAAGATCATGAGTGTCGACGCAATAACCACGCCTCCTTTGTCGGTCGTCATGCCGGTGCTCAATGCCGCCCGCATGATCGACGAGGCGCTCGCGAGCGCCGCGGAATTCGTCGATTGCGAGATCATCGTGGTGGATGGCGGCTCGACCGACGGCACGCCGGATCTCGTCCGGCGTCACCGGCAGGCTCGTCTGATCTCGGCTCCCGGTACGTCGATCTACCAAGCACTTAATATCGCCATCCTCGATACTCGGGCGCCACTGATCGCTTGGCTCAATGCCGACGATCTGCTGCTGCCCGGCGCCGCGCAGGCGGCGGTCGCCGCGTTCGAGGCCGCGCCCGATGCCGATATCGTCCGCGGCCAGGCCCAGTTCGTCGCGAGCGACGAGGCGGGCTGGGGCGGGCATGACCGGCTCTCCGAGCAGCGTACGGCCGGTCCGCTACGCCTCGATCTGGTCACGCGCGGGCCGCTGGCGGTCAACACCATGTTCTTCCGGCGCTCCCTGTTCGACAATGTCGGCCTTTTCGACGAGAGCCTTCGCTTGGCGGCGGATCGCGAATGGATGCTGCGCGCGTGGCTCGCGGGGATCGAGATTCGGGAAATTCCCGATCCGGTCTATCGCTATCGCATTCATGCCGGGTCGAGCACGCTCGATCCGAGGCGCCGCAACTACCGCGTGGTTCGCGCGGAGCATGACGCTATCCTCCGGCGCTATTTGCCGGTTGCGCTGCGGCGTCGTCCCGACGATCCGTTCCGGCGCGAGCTTCGGCGCTGGCATGCCGTGGAATATGCGTTGCGGCTGAACGGCCTCATCGGAAACGGCGCGCTCTGGCCGGTCGTCCGGCTCGTCGGTGCCGGTGTTCGGACGCTCCGCTCCGCCCGGATGCCGCCGGCGGCTTGAGGGGTGCGGGATGGAAAGCCAGCATGGCTGACCGGCACGCGACGCGATAGGATGGTGTGAGAAATTTCGCCGGAATACGGCGATAAGGTGGTAGATATTGGGTGACCGTTTCGCAACGTTTCTTCGGTATTTTAGCCGATCTGAGCGTGGGCCAACTGCCGGGCGGTCGACGCAAAGGTGATGGTTGGCGGGCAATGGGGCGCACGAGCACAAAAATTGGCTCGGCCGAACAGCAGCATCTTTCGTCCGTTTCGCCCGCAAACGGTCGGCAGCCGCTCCAAAGGAGTCGTCGATGACGCTGGTGACGGTCATCGTCCCCGTTTACAACAGGACGAGCGAATTACGCAGGGCTTTGCGGAGCATTCTTCAGCAGAGTTATCAGGAATTCGAGATTCTGGTGGTCAACGATGCGTCGACCGAGGATATAGCCGCCGTCGTGGCCGAATTCGATGATTCGCGCATTCGCCTCATTTCCAAGCCGGTCAACGAAGGAGCGGCAGCGGCCCGCAATACCGGTATCGCGATGGCGCAGGGCCATTGGGTGGCCTTTCTCGACAGTGACGACGAATGGCTGCCGAACAAGCTCGAGGCTCAAATCGCCCAGTTGGCGACCCGGCCGGACGGCGCCCGCATCTCGTGCACCGGCTATGTCATCCTGCATCTCCAGGAACGGCGGGCGCGCGAGTTCCGGCCGCGCGCGAAGGACGGGCTGTCCCGTGCGCTGGTCTGGGGCTGCAATCTCAGCCCAGGCACGACGCTGGTGGCCGAACGTTCCTGCTTCGACGAGATCGGCCTGTTCGACGTGACGCTGCGCCGGTTCGAGGATTGGGATTGGCTGATGCGGTACGCCGAGCATTATCCGATCGCGATCGCGCCCGAGATCCTGGCCCAGGTCAACAAGGACAGCATGCCGTCGCATGCCTCCGTAGTCACCTCGCTGGCGCTGCTGCGCGACAAGCATATCGATGGCTGGTTCGCCCGCTCCTGGCTGCTCGGCCGTAAATTCGTCTCGACCTTGTTGATCGAAGAAGCCGCCGCGGCGTTCTATGCTCAGCACTACCGCCAGACCCTGCTGCTGCTGGGTCGGTCGGTCGCCGCCTATCCGCTGCGGAACGCCGCCTTCTACCCGATGGCGGCACGGCGCCTCGCCAGCCTGTTTCACATGCCGGCCTCGCCCTTCTCCGCCGGACATGGCGGGTCAGGCTTCGGCAAGGTGTCGGAGCATCTGAAGAACTGATTTTGGTCGGGTTGATCGGGGTCCGTTCGAAAGGTCGCTTATGAACAAGTTGGCACTTCTCGCCCTTCTCCTCACCCTCGGCGGCTGCGGTGCCGTGGCCGCTCCCTGCCGGGTCGGCTCCGCCGCTCTCGACATCATCCCGCTGGTGGGGCATCTCGCCGCGGCGCCGACAGATGCCTGCGCCGATGCGATTGATCCCGACTAAGGCGATCCCGATTAGGGCGTGATGGGCGCGCCGTCGAGCCCGACCAGCGCGATCTTGAGATAGCCCGCCGCGCGCAGCGTGTTCATCGTCTGCATCAGCGTATCGTAATCGACGGTCTTGTCGGCGCGCAGGAAGATGCGCTGCTCCTTGTCGCTGGACGAGGCCTGGTCGAGTGCCGCGCCGAGCGCGCCGCTCTCGACCGCATCGTCGCCCAGCGCCAGCGAATGATCCGCCTTGATGGTGAGGAAGAGCGGCTTGTCGGGGCGCGGCTGGGCCTGTGCGGTCGAGGCCGGCAGGTCGACCGCGACATCGACGGTGGCGAGCGGGGCCGCGACCATGAAGATGATCAGCAGCACCAGCATCACATCGATGAAGGGTGTGACGTTGATCTCATGGGTTTCGACGAGATCGTCGTCGCCATGGTGGAGGCGGACCGACATCGGGCTACTCTGCTGCCTTGGCGAAGTGCCGGTCGCGCCGGTCGAGATCGCGGCTCAGCAGCACCATGGTCTCGGTGGAGGCGTCGGCCAGGATCGCCTTGTAGTCGGCGATGGCGCGGGCGAACATGTTGTAGATGATGACGGCGGGGATGGCCGCGACCAGCCCGATGGCAGTCGCGAGCAGCGCCTCGGCGATGCCCGGCGCCACCACGGCCAGGTTGGTGGTCTGTGCCTTCGAGATGCCGATGAAGCTGTTCATGATGCCCCAGACCGTGCCGAACAGCCCGACAAAGGGGGCGGTGGCGCCGATGGTGGCGAGCAGCCCGGTGCCGCGCAGCATGTGACGGCCGGCCGCGGCCTCGATGCGCTGCATGCGCGCGGCGACGCGCTCCTTGATGCCATCGGGCGGCAGCGGGCCGGAAACGGCATTCTCCTCGGCGGCGATGCGCGCGAGCTCGGCAGCGGGGTGATCGATGGAGATCTCGCCCAGCGCCTCGCGCAGGCTCTCGGCCTTGCGCAGCTGGGCCAGCACCTGGCGCGCCTTGCCCCGCATGGAACGCAGCTCGACGCTTTTGGCGAGCCAGATCGTCCAGGTCGCGACCGAGGCAAGCGCGAGCCCGATCAGCACGGCCTTCACGACGAGATTGGCGCCCAGGAACATGTTCCAGGGCGAAAGATCATGCGGCAGCGTGCCGATGCTGCCCGCGGCCGCGCTCTGGGCGAACGCCGAGGCGGGTGTCGGCAGCGCCAGGGCGGCGAGAACCGGCAGCCAGCGCCGATCGGTTGCGGATAGGATCATTCTCCAGCCCTTCGATTGGTAGGAAGCATGTCGGCCTCAGGTCTCCGACCAGTGGCGCAGCAAATTGTGATAGACGTTGGTCAACTGGATGACGGCGCCGTGGTCGGGTACGGTGCGGGCCAACTGCTGGATCGAGCTGTCGAGCTCGAACAGGATCGAGCGCTGCTCGTCGGTCCGGATCAGGCTCTGCACCCAGAAGAAGGAGGCGAGGCGCGCGCCCCGCGTCACCGGCCGCACCTCGTGCAAGCTGGAGCCGGGGTAAAGGATCATATGGCCGGCCGGCAGCTTGACGCTGTGCGTCCCGAACGTGTCGGCCACGACCAGCTCGCCGCCTTCATAATCGCCGGGCTCCGAGAGGAACAGCGTCGCCGACAGGTCGGTGCGAACCCGGTGCGGCGTGCCGGCGACCTGGCGGATCGCGGTATCGACATGCACGCCGAAGGTCTGGCCGCCCTCATAACGGTTGAACATCGGCGGAAAGACCTTGAGCGGCAGGGCCGCCGACATGAAGAGCGGCTGCCGCTCCAACGCCGCCAGCACGATGGCGCCGGCTTGCCGAGCGGCGGGGTGGTCCTCGGGCAGTTGGCTGTTGTTCTTGACCCTGGTCGCCTGATAGCCGGCGGTGACGCGGCCATCGACCCATTCCGCCTCGGCGAGGATCCGGCGGCACTCGCTCAACTGGACGGGACCGAGAACATCCGGGATCTGAAGCAGCATCGCTATTGGCCTCTATCCTGTCTGAAGCGGGCGCTAGAATTTGAAGTTGGTGGAAAACAAGGCCCAGCGTCCGGCACCCGGCACGATATGAGCCGGATGGACCTGGTCGATGTAGTTCTTGTCGGTCAGGTTGTAGATGTTCACCTGGAGATCGACGTTTTCGGTCAGATGGTATTTGGCCGACAGGTCGATCGTCCAATAGTCCGGCACGGTCTCGACGAAGGGCGAGGTAGCGGTCACAGTATTGCGCGCGACGCGGGTTGCGACGTAGTTGACGCCGCCGCCGAGCTGCACCTTCCAAGGCAGCTCGTAGGTGGTCCAGAGATTGAAGGTGTGCTTCGGCACATTGTTGAGCGGCGACCCGGCGCGGGCGGCGGTCGCCGCACCCTCGGTCGAAACCACCTCGCCATGCATGTAGGAATAGCCCGAGAAGATCTGCCACCGGTCGGTCAGGCGGCCGGCGCCTTCGATTTCGATGCCGTCGACCTGCTGTTCGCCGCCCAGCACGTTGAGTAGCGGGTTGTTCGGGTCGGTCTCGCGCGCGTTGGTCTTGTCGGTCCGATAGATGGCGCTGCGCAGCGATAATTTATCGTCGAGCAGATCCCATTTCGTGCCGACCTCGTAGGTCTCGTTCTCTTCCGGCGGCAGATTGGCGTTGGCGGCGGAGAGCGACAGCGTCTCGGCCGACGGGTTGAAGGAGGTGCCGTAGGAGAAATAGGTGCTGCCGTTCGGCAACGGCTTGTAGACGAGCGAGGCGCGGTAGCTCGGCATCTCGTCGATGCGGCTGAAGCTGGCGGTCGGCGCCACGGCCTGAGAGAAATGCGTGTCGAACCGGTCCCAGCGGATGCCGCCGGTCAGTTCCCATTGCTCGCCGAATTTCAGCGTGTCGAGCGCATAGAAGGCGATGCTGTCGGAGGCGGTCGTGACGCGCGAGGTCACGGTCGGCGTGCCGGCGAAGGCTTGGCCGGGGTTGGGGTCGAGCAGCGGCGTCGTCGGCACGCCGCTATAGGTGAAGCGGGTCGGGTCCGAGGTCTCGCGGCTGGCCTCGATGCCGGCGACGATGGCATGGCCGATCGGTCCGGTCCGGAACCGGAAGGTCGCATCCGTCTGGTTGTCGAGGAAGCTCTCCTCGCTCTTGAGCGCGATCTGGTTCCGCGTGACCATGATCGCGCTCAAGGGCGTGGCGGCGGTGACGGTCGCCGGGATCTGCGCCTCGGTGATGCGCAGGTCGCGGTCATACTGGGCGTAGCGGAACTGATCGCGGACGGTGATCGCGTCGTTGAAATCATGCTCCAGCTTGACCGTGCCGATATCGACGTCGGTCTTCAGGAAGTTGCCGTTCTCGAAGCCGTAGTAATTGCTCCGGTCGACCGGAGCCGGATGGCCGAGCAGGAAGGGAATGCCGTAGTCCGGCGTGTCGTCTTCCGACTCATGGAAGTAGCTGACGGTGAGCCGGGTCGGCGTACCGAGGCCGAGGGCGAAGCTCGGCGCCACGCCGTAGCGGCGATATTCGCCGACATCGCGATCGGCGACCTGGGAATCATGCACCATGGCATTGAGGCGGAGTGCGGCCCCTTCGCCCAGATCCGGCACCGGCTCGTTGACATCGACCGTCGCCCGCTTGGTGTTGTCGGTACCGAGAGCGCCGCTGCCGGCGATCAAGGGGGTGAGTGTCGGCAGCTTGCTTTCCTGGTTGATGACGCCGCCGGTCGAGCCGCGGCCGAACAGGATGGAGGAGGGGCCTTTCAACACCTCGATCTCGTCGAAATCGAACGGATCGCGGTAATAGCTGCCGAAATCCCGCATGCCGTCGAGGAAGATGTCGTTGCGCGCGGTGAAGCCGCGCAGCGTTAGGCTGTTGCCCTGGGCGCCGGCTTCACCCGCGGCCAGGCTGACGCCGGGCACGCTGCGCAAGGCGTCGTTGATGTTGGTGACGCCGCGATCCTCCAGATATTGCTGCGGGATGACGGTGATGGATTGTCCGGTGTCACGCAGCGGCCCGGTCAGCTTGGACAAGGTCGAGTCATCGACCTTATAGGGGGCGCCATTGCCTTGGGCGCCCTCGACCGAAACCGGCGGCAGCTGGATCGGCTGCGGTTCGGCCGACTGCGCCATGGCGTTGCGCGGCATGAGGCCGGTGAGCGCCAGGCCGAGCGCGGTCCCGGCGCACAGCGAGGCCAGCCCGTCGAGCGGCCGCCAGGCGGAAGCCGGCTCCGAGGTGCCGCGATCCGGGAAGGCAGAGAGAAAGTCTTGGGATTGAGCCATGTCCAGGTCCAGTGAAAGTTGCTGCAAGACGTTCCTGGCTGGCTTTGGTCCGCGGCGCGGATCGGCTGGCTCGGTTGTCGGGTCCGGGGGGAGTGCTATTTGACGAGGATGAGCTTGTTGTTGCTGGTCAGGCGGAGCCGGTACTGCTCCTCGCCATGCTGGATGACGACCTCGCGCCGGCCGGCGAGCAGCTCGCTGCTCGACAGGCGGCGGGCCTGACTCTTGCCCTCGGAAGGTTCGCCGGTAGATTCGCTCGGCCGCGATGGCGTCTCCATCATTCGCCGCCGGAGCGGAGTGCGTCCATGAGCCGCGCTGCGGCGAAGAGTCGGATGGGCTCATTCGTCAACGAATTCAAATACATATTGTCCCCCTAGCCCTTGAGGCTGCGACATTAAGAATTATTCGCAGCACTTTTGCAAGGCATATCTGCGAATAGTTCTCAATATCGATTGTTGCAGAGGGGGCTATTTAAACACGCTGCGGTAGCGGTTCTGTTTCCGCTGCGCCGGCCGGTCATCCTGATTCCGGTTTCCCGAAGGCGGTTCCGGCCGCATGCTCAGCGGCAAGCTCCGACAAACAGGATCGGCCGGCATGAGCGACAAGCTTCCCTGGTGGCACGGCGCCGTGATCTACCAGATCTATCCGCGCAGCTTTCTCGATACCGATGGCGATGGCATCGGCGACCTCGCCGGCATCGAACGCCGGCTTGACCATATAGCGGCCTTGGGAGCGGACGCGATCTGGCTCTCGCCGATCTATCCGTCGCCCAATCGCGACTATGGCTACGACGTGGCCGACTATCGGTCCGTGGCGCCCGAGATGGGCTCGCTTGCAGGCTTCGATCGGCTGGTCGCGGCGGCGCATCGGGTGGGATTGCGCGTCATTCTCGACCAGGTGCTGAGCCACAGCTCGGACCAGCATCCTTGGTTTCTCGAAAGTGCCGCCAGCCGCGACAATGCCAAGGCCGATTGGTATGTCTGGGCCGACGCGCGCGAGGATGGCGGCCCGCCCAACAATTGGCTTGCCGCTTTCGGCGGGGCCGCCTGGTCATGGTCGCCGCAACGGCGGCAATATTATCACCACAAATTCCTGAGGCAGCAGCCCAAGCTGAATTTTCACCAGCCGGCCGTGGCCGCCGCCATGCTGGACGTGCTGCGCTTCTGGCTCGATCGCGGCGTCGACGGCTTCCGGCTCGATGTCGCCAATTCCTATATCCACGATCCGGCGCTACGCGATAATCCGCCGGTGCCGATGGCGGAGCGTATCGCCTCGGACTGGCAGCATCCGCCACGCCTGCAACGCCATCTGCGCGACGCCAATATGCCGGAGAACGAGGCGGTGATGCTGGCGGTGCGGCAGGTCATGGATGGTTATGGCGACCGCTTCGTCTTCGGCGAGTTCTCCGAGGAGCCTTCGATGTTCGGCCGCTATGCCGGCGGCGACCGGCTCCATAGCGGCTACACCTTCGGATTTCTCGAGGATCGGAGCTTCAATCCAAGACTCTTCCGCACTTACTACGTGGATCTGTTGGCGGCTTGGCCCGACCTCTGGCCGTGCGTCACCTTTTCGAACCACGACGTGATGCGGCCCGTGACGCGCTGGGGCGGCGGCGAGGGCGACGACGATCTCGCCAAGCTCGGCCTGACTCTGCTTTTGGCGCTCAAGGGCACGGTGCTGCTCTATCAGGGCGAGGAGCTGGGCTTGGCCGAGGCCGAGCTCGACCGTCGGGATCTGCACGACCCGTTCGGCGATCTCTATTACCCGCATTTCAAGGGACGCGACGGCTGCCGCACGCCGATGCCTTGGGACGGGTCGCCCTCCGCCGGTTTCACCAGCGGCACGCCCTGGCTGCCGATCCCGTCTCATCATCGGAATCGCTCGGTCGCGGCTCAGATCGGCGATGCCGGCTCGGTGCTCCATCACGCCCGGCGGATGATCGCGCTGCGCCGGCGGTATCCGGCGCTCATCCATGGCGGCATCCGCTTCCTCGATCTGCCGGAACCAGTGCTGGGCTTCGTTCGCGAGGCCGAGGGCGAACGGATCCTGTGCGTCTTCAACCTCGGGCGCGAGCCAGCCCGCTGCAGGTTACCGGCCTTTGGACCGCCGATCTTCGGCACGGGCGGAGCGGAGCTGGCGCCGCGGTCCGCCCTTCTCGCTCCCTTGGCGTAGGAAGGTCACAGGATTTCACGCTTGCCCGGCTCGGTTTCGCCACGCCATCCTCTGTTCCAAGCAAAGCGATAGAGGGGAGGACAAGCATGAATCTGTTCGATCTGACCGGCAAGGTCGCCATCGTTACCGGCTCGACCCGCGGCATCGGCGAGGCGATCGCCCACCGCATGGCGGAACATGGTGCCAAGGTCGTCGTTTCCAGCCGCAAGGCGGATGCCTGCGACAAGGTCGCGGCCGAGATCAATGCCCGATATCCGGGCCAGGCCATCGCCGTGCCGGCCAACATCTCGGACAAGGCGGCGCTGCAGGCGCTGGTCGATACGACCAACCGGCACTGGGGACAGGTCGACGTGCTGGTGTGCAACGCCGCCGTCAATCCCTATTACGGTCCGTCCAAGGACATGCCCGACGATGCCTTCGACAAGATCATGGGCGCCAACGTCAAGAGCAACCATTGGCTCTGCCACATGGTGCTGCCGCAGATGGCCGAGCGGCGCGAGGGCTCGATCATCATCATCTCCTCGATCGGCGGCCTGCGCGGCTCGACCGTGATCGGCGGCTATTGCATTTCCAAGGCGGCCGATCTCCAACTCGCCCGCAACCTCGCCTGTGAGTACGGCGATCGCAACGTCCGCATCAACTGCATCGCCCCCGGACTGATCAAGACCTACTTCGCCAAGGCGCTATGGGAGGATCCGGCCAATCTCGAGAAGCGGAACGCGCAGACGCCGCTGCGCCGAATCGGCGAGCCGGACGAGATCGCCGGCGCCGCCATCTTCCTTGCCAGCAAGGCGGGCGCCTTCATGACCGGCCAGCAGATCGTGATCGATGGCGGCGTCACCATCGCTTGAGCGGCAGGCTTGAATCGGGCGCCGGCCTGCTGCCCTTGGCGGCCGGTTCTCCCGTCACCAATGAAAGCTGGCCCCCGTGCCGATGGCGCAATCGAAGGCCGACTCATAGACCACCGTGTAATTGGTCGGATTAAGGAAGCTGGTATGCGCATCCACCTTTCCGGTCGGACGGACTTTGAACGAGAGAAATTCATCGACCGGCGTCTTATCGCTTCTGACGGTAAAATGGGTCATTGAGAACGCGATGCTCTGGTCGTTTTGGATCATGTAGGCGTCGAAGCGGAGGCTGCCGCGGATTGGCGGTCCCGATGTAGCCGTTCCCGGAATGGTGCATTCCGAGAGGTCCAGAGTCATCCGAATGTCCTTGCCGTCGAGCACCGCGCTCTTCAGCGACGTGTAATCCTCGCTCGGGCCGGGGGCGGCACTGCCGAAATCGCAAAAGCTGACGGCGGCGATAAGGGTGATCGCCTTGAATATGACCCGCATCGGCTTCTCCACCTGTCCCAAGCGCTGGAGAAGAGTGGGGCGCTGTTGCTACGGTGTGATTTCATCGGGGCAAAAGCTGGTTACGGCCGTAACCGGCCGGGCGATCGTCGATGAAAGTCGTTCTGTTCTAGGAAATGGTGCGATTTCGCAGGATGTATCTTGTGGATGGTAATGGGTTGGCAACTCTCGGGCGGGCCTGGGACGTTGAAACGGCGTCTCTCGGCCGCCGTATCAAGAATTTCATCATTCTTAATTTGATTAAAATTGGTTTTGTCCTATCCTCGCCTGGGACTTGTTTTAGAGTATTAAGTTGGCGATCAACGGTTTTTTCACACTACGCGCCTATGCCTAACGCGGATGGCGAATGGATTGTCCAATCCGCGGTCGGGCGGCGGGTCGCCCGTCGCTCCGGGTAGTGTATCGAGTCAACATCGCCCTGTGATAAAAGACTGACCTTCGCGTCCCGGCAAAGTCGGCGGCGCGGTGTGCGGAAGGGATCTCTGCGGTTCGCGGGTACCGTGCAAGCGGTCGGGCCGTATCTGGAAGGAAGACGGAATGCAGGCTTGGAAGGTCCTTCTGCTCGGCTATCTAAGCGGTGTCTGGCGTCGCCGCTGGTACATGGTTGCCGTTGCCTGGGCGGTCTGCGTCCTGGGTTGGATCGGCGTGGCGCTCATTCCCGATCGCTATTCCGTCGATGCCAAGGTCTATATCGATACCGACACGCTGATGGAGCCGCTGCTGAAGGGCATGACGGTCCAGGTCAATAGCGACCAGCGCGTCCAGATCATGCTGCATTCGCTGCTCACGCGCCCCAATCTCGAGCAGATCGAGCGGCTGGTCGATCACCATGCCGACGCGATGTCGCCGGCCGAGATGGATCTGACGCTGCAGAAGCTCGAGCGCGACATCATCGTGCGGCCGCTCGGCACCAAGAACCTCTTCGAGATTTCCTATTCGAACAGCGATCCCGACTATGCCGAGGCGGTGACGCAGGCGCTGATCAATCTGCTGCTCGAGTCCAATGCCGGCGGCAAGCGTCGGGAGAACGAGGACGCGCAATCCTTCCTGAACGGCAAGATCGCCGAATATGAGGGGCTGCTGCGCGACGCCGAGCGCCGGCGCGCCCAATTCAAGGAAGCGAATATCGAGCAGCTCGGCGGCGAGCATCCGGACAGCAATCGGGTCGAAACCGCCCGCGGCGAGCTCGACCGGGCCAATCGCGATCTCGAAACTGCAACGATCCGGCGTAATAATCTGCGGGCGCAGCTCGCCACCGTTCCGGCGACCCTGAGCATGGATATGGCGCCGCCGATCGTTGTCGGTGGCGGCCTCAATGGCTGGGAATCCGACCGGGTGAGCCTGATGCAGCGGATCCGCGAGCAGCAAAAGACAGTCGACGAGCTGAAGTCGCGCTTCACCGACGCGCATCCGGACGTGATCGCCGCCTCCAAGCTGCTCGCCGATCTCAAGGCCAAGCAGCTGGCCATGCCGGCCGACAGCCATGGCGGCCCCGGCGGTACCCGTCAACAGGGCGTGCAGAACCCGGTCTATGAGCAGCTCCGCGTCAAGCTGGTCGACGAAGAGGGCAATGTGACGCTGGCCGAGCATCATCTCGCCGACGCCAAGGCCAATCTCGAGCATCAGCAGCAGCAGCTCGGAAGGGCGGCGGAGATCGAGGCGAAATATACCGATCTCGATCGCGATTACGGTATCATCCGCAAGAATTACGAGGAATTGCTGGAGCGTCGTGAATCGGCCCGGCTGTCCGCGGCCGTCGATAATCACGGCACCAACATCTCGTTACGCCTGATCGAGCCGGCGCACCGGTCGGAACGTCCGGTGGCACCGAACCGTCCGCTGTTCAATACCGCGGTCCTGGTGCTGGCGATCGGGGCGGGGATCGGATTGGCGCTGATCCTCAGTATCCATGCCGGCGCCTTCATCACCGGCAGTGAGCTGAGCGAGGCCTTCGGCTTGCCCGTGATCGGCGTGGTTACCCGGCTGCAGCGCAGCGACGATCGCCGCCGTGTCTCGGGAATAGCGGTCAGATTTGGTATCGCCTGCGCTTCGCTGTGCCTTTGCTATTTCGGCGTGCTCGTCCTTCTGAATACCTCGCTCCACCTCAGGCACATGTTGTCGATATGACCGAACGACGCGAGAACCTCAATCTGATCCAACGCGCGGCCATGCGCCTCGGGTCTCCCGCCGAGATCGCAGCCCCGACCGAGCTCGAGGCCGAGCCCGCCGCCATGCCGGCGCCGACCCCGCTGCGCCCCGTCGAGGCGGTGCCGGAACCGGCCGCAGATGTGTCGCGGCCGCGCCGGAAGCAGGGCACGGGCGATGTCAGCAGCCGGGTCAGCATCGACATGAACCGGCTGCGTCTCGCCGGCATGATCACGCCCGACAACATGTCGTCCGCCCTGTCGAACGAATTCCGCGCCATCAAGCGGCAATTGCTCGCCAAGGCGCGCAATCCGGAAGATGGCGTGCTCGAGCGCAACCTGATCCTGGTGACGAGCGCCCTGCCCAACGAGGGCAAGACCTTCTCGGCGCTCAATCTGGCGATCAGCCTGGCCGCCGAGCGCGATCTGCATGTGCTCCTGATCGATGGCGACGTGGTGCGCCCGTCGGTCGGGCCGCTGCTGGGCCTGCCGGCCGGCAAGGGGCTGATCAGCCTGTTGACCGATCAGGACCAGCAGATCAGCGACGTCATGCTCCGCTGCGAGCAGATCCCGAATCTCAGCATCATGCTGGCGGGTCCTGCCGCCATGAACAGCCCGGAATTGCTGGCGAGCCAGCGCATGGCCACGATCCTCGACGATCTCGCCACCCGCTATCACGACCGCATGGTGATCATCGATGCGCCGCCGATCCTGGTTTCGCCGGAATCGGCCGTGCTGGCGGTGCGCGTGCATCAGCTGCTGATGGTGGTCGAGGCGGAATCGACGGAGCGGGCGCAGGTGCAACGCGCGCTCGAAAGCGTGACGAGCTGCCCGGATATCAGCCTGATCCTGAACAAGGCACCGCGCTGGCGGCAGGGCAACAGCCGCTCCTATTACTATACGGCTTAATGGGCTGGCGATCCCGGCGCAGCCGGATGAAGGGAGCGTGATTTGTACGCCGAGTTCTACGGCCTGAGGGCAGAGCCGTTTCTGCTGACTCCGGACCATCAGTTCTTTTTCGAAAGCGCCGGCCACGTGCAGGCGATGGCGCACCTGACCTATGGCTTGAGCCGGGGTGAAGGCTTCATCGTCATTACCGGTGATGTCGGCGCCGGCAAGACCACGGTCGTCAAGAAGCTGTGCGCCACGCTCAACAGCCAGCAGATCATCGCGGCCCATGTCGTGACCACGCAGCTCGCGGGCCTCGACCTGCTGCGCATGGTCGCCGCCGCTTTCGGGATCAAGGATCAGGCGAACGACAAGACCGGCGTGCTGGTCCAGCTCCAGCAATTCTTCGAGCAGACTCATCGCGCGCGCAAGCGCGCGCTGCTGATCGTCGACGAGGGCCAGAACCTGACGGCCGAGGGGCTCGAAGAGCTGCGCATGCTGTCGAATTTCCAGATCGGCTCGCACGCGCCGTTCCAATGCTTCCTGCTCGGCCAGCCGCAGTTCCGCAAGCTCCTGGCCGGCCCCGATCTCGAGCAGCTGCGCCAGCGGATCATCGCCTCCTATCATCTGGGGCCGATGTCGCTCGAGGAGTGCGGCGAGTATCTGCGTCATCGTATGGCGCTGGTCGGCTGGAAGGGCGATCCCGTCTTCGAGCCGGACGCGGTCGCCGCCATCTTCAAGCACACCCACGGGGTTCCGCGCCGCATCAACACGCTGTGCAGCCGCATCCTGCTGCTCGGATATCTGGAGAGCCTGCACTCCTTCACTGCCGATGATGTCGAGCAGGTCGTGGCCGAACTGATCGATGACGGGCTGTCGGGCGATTGGGGCCAGCCGGCCGAGCCGCCGGCGGAGCAATCGACCAACGGCCATGCCCGCGCGGCCGGCAACAACGGCGCCGCACATTTGAACGGCGGGCAGAACGGCGCGATGGTGCACACGGCCCATGACGGCGATCTGGCGGCGCGCGTGGCCCAGCTCGAAGCGCGGCTCGACCAGCAAGCCGAGATGCTGCGCCGGGCGTCGGTCGCGGCATATGAATTCTTCAATAGCGGCCGGGCCAACCGGATCTTGGACTAGCACCGGGAGGAACCTCGATATGAGTGCCGTGCCCCGTGCCGACATCGCCGCCGAGCCGACGGCGGAAGAGCGCATCGCCGCCTGGGCGTCGCGGCCCGTTTCGGTCGCCTCGCCCCCGCGTGCCAGCGCGCTCACCATCGATGTCGAGGATTATTTCCAGGTCGAAGCCTTCTTCCGGCACGTCGACCGGTCGAGCTGGGACAGCCGCGAATGCCGGGTCGAGCGCAATACCGATCTGCTGCTCGAAATCTTCGACGAGGCCGGCGTCAAGGGCACCTTCTTCACTCTCGGCTGGGTCGCGGAGCGCTATCCGGCGCTGGTCCGCCGCATCGTCGCGGGCGGGCATGAGCTCGCCTCGCACGGACTCTCTCATTTCCGTGCCGATAGCCAGGATCCGGACGAGTTCCGGCGCGACGTGTCGCGCGCCAAGGCGATCCTCGAAGATGTCGGCGGCGTGCCGGTCAACGGCTATCGGGCCGCTTCCTTCTCGATCGGCGCCCGCAATCTCTGGGCGTTCGACGTGCTGGCCGAGACCGGCCATCGCTATAGCTCCAGCGTCTTTCCGATCCGGCACGATCGCTACGGCATTCCCGAGGCGCCGCGCTTCGCCTTCCGGCCGCTCGACGGCCAGCGCTTCCTGGAGCTGCCGGTGACGACCGTCCGGCGCTTCGGCGCCACGCTGCCGGGCAGCGGCGGCGGCTATTTCCGGCTGCTGCCCTATTTCCTGTCGGCCGGCAACCTCTCCAAGGTCCTGGCGGAAGACCATCAGCCCTGCATCTTCTATCTGCATCCCTGGGAGGTCGATCCCGAGCAGCCGCGCATCCCCGGCATCTCGCGGGCGACGCAATTCCGGCACTATGTCGGCCTCGACCGGACGGTCTCGCGGCTGAAACGACTGGTGCGCGATTTCGCCTGGGACCGGATCGACCGCATCTTCCCCGTGCTCGGGGACGAGGCTGCCGAGTGAGCAAGGAGCTGCTGTTTCTCTGCCACCGGATTCCCTATCCGCCGAACAAGGGCGACAAGATCCGCTCGCACGCGCTGCTCGCTCATTTCGCGGCGCGCCGGCCCGTGCATCTCGCCTGCTTCATCGACGATCCCGATGATTGGCGCCATTTGAAGGCGGTGCGCCAGCTGGCCGGCGGCGAATGCCTCTTCATCAAGCTTCGGCCGCTGCTGGCCCGGGCCGCCAGTCTCGATGCGCTCGTCACCGGCCAGCCGCTCACCACCAGCTATTTTCGCAGCCACGCCATCGATCGCTGGCTCACCCGGCTGATCGCGGGCGGGCGGGTCGACCAGGCGGTCGTGTTCGGCTCGGCCATGGCGCCCTATCTGCTCAAGCGCACCAACCTCGATCCGGGCCGCTCGCTCTTCGACATGGTCGATCTCGATTCCGACAAATGGCGACAATATGGCGAGACCAGTCGCTGGCCGAAGAGCTGGCTCTATCGGCGCGAGGCGCGCACGCTGCTCGCGCTGGAGCGCGAGGCCGCGCGGCGCTTCGGCGCCACCGTGCTGATCTCGCCGCACGAGGTCGACAGCTTCCGCGCACTCGCGCCCGAATCCGCGGACCGGCTCCACAGCATCAGCAACGGCGTCGATCCGGTCCGGTTCTCGCCCGACCGGCCGCATCCCGATGTCTTCCCCGCCGGTGTCGTGCCGATCGTGATGACTGGCGCCATGGATTACCGGCCCAATGCCGAGGGGGCCGCCTGGTTCGTCGAGGCGATCCTGCCGCTGCTGCTGCCGCAATTGCCCGGCGCGCATTTCTACATCGTCGGCGCCAACCCACCGCCTTCGGTGCAGAAGCTCGCCGGCCCCCATGTCACCGTCACCGGGCGGGTGCACGACATCCAGCCCTATCTTGCCCATGCCGCCGCGGTGGTGGCGCCGCTGCGCATCGCGCGCGGCCTCCAGAACAAGGTGATCGAAGGCATGGCGATGCGCCGTCCGGTCGTGGCGACCTGGGAGGCGGCGAGAGCGCTCGCCGCCCGCCCGGGCGAGGAACTTTGGGTCGAGACCGAGCCCGCCGCCTTTGCCGCCGCCGTCGTGGCCGCCGCGGTCGGTCCCGATCGCGAGCGCGTGGCGCTCAATGGCCGGCTCTATGTCGAGCGCCACCATGATTGGGGCCGCAATTTGTCGACCATGGATGATCTGTTGGAACGGATGGCCGGGTCGACCGCCGGCGATAATATCATGCAGCGATCCGGCACGATGATGGCGGTGCCGGGATGAGCGAAGCGACCGGGCCGCTTGCCGCCTCGGCCGAGACCGGCCGTCATTGGGGCCGTTCGCTCGGCCTGCTCGGCCTGCTCATCCTCGGCATTCTCGCCCTCTATCACACCGCCGCCGAGGCCGCGGTCCATGTCTGGCTGATCTCGCCGACCTTCAATCATTGCCTGCTGATCCTGCCGACCTCGGCCTATCTGGTCTGGCAGCGCCGCGCCTTGCTGCGCGACGCCGCGCCTAGCCTGTCCCTGCCGACCCTGCTGCTGCTCTTGCCGCTGACCGGGCTGTGGCTGTTCGGGCAGCTGGTCGGCGTGCTCGAGATCGAGCAATTCGCGATGATCGCGATGATCGAGGTGGCGATCCTGGCGGTGCTCGGCTGGCCGGTTTATCGGCTCGTCCTCTTTCCCGCGCTGTTCCTGTTCTTCCTGATCCCGAGCGGCGAATATCTGATCGGCCCGCTGCAGCGCTTCACCACGGATTTCATCGCGATCGGGCTCGATCTCGCCGGCATCCCGGCCTATATCGAAGGCACGGTGATCGAGCTGGGCAACGGCACCTTCCAGGTCGCCGAAGCCTGTGCGGGCTTGCGCTTCCTCATCGCCACGATCGTGGTGGGCGTGCTCTTCGCCCATCTCTATTTCACCCGGCCGGTCAAGATCATCCTGTTCATGATCGCGTGCTTCTGGGTGCCGGTCATCGCCAACGGCTTCCGGGCGCTCGGCATCGTGCTGCTCGCCCATGCCACCGATAACCGCGTCGCGGCGGGGGCCGACCACATCATCTATGGCTGGGGCTTCTCGGTCGTGATCCTGTTCGTCTTGCTGTTCGTGGGCGCGCGCTTCGCCGATCCGCCGCGGAACCTGACGGCATCGGCCGCGGCGCGGCGCGGCAGCGTTCCCGGCTTTTCGAGCCTGGTGGCGGCGCTCGTGCTGACGCTGGCGCTCGCCGCCGCCGGCCCGGCGCTGGCCTGGCAGCGCGAACGCCAGCCGGTGCTGGTCGACAGCAATTCGCTCAAGCTGCCGGCGACGCTCGGCTCCTTCACCGTTTCGGCCGATGCGCCCGACTGGCACCCGCTCTTCCTGGAGCCCGATGCCCATGTCATGGCGCAATTGACCGAGCCGTCGGACGGTGCCTTCGCCCAGCCGCCGGTCGGGCTCGAGCTGCTCTATTACGGCCGCATGCGCAAGGGGCGCGAGCTCGTCAGCTCCAGCAACCGGTTGTGGAGCGAGGAAGGCACCTGGCGGCAGATCAGCGACGGGGTGGCGAAAGTCAAGATCGGCGGCCGGCCGGTCGAGGTGCGCACGGCGGTCATGACTTCGGTCGTCGGCAAGCGGCTGGTCTGGAGCTGGTACTGGATGGATGGCCGGTTCACCATCAGCAAGCCGCTGCTAAAGCTGCTGCAGCTCGAGACCACCTTCTCGCATTGCCAGGGCGGCGCCTTCATCGCGCTCTCGACCCCGATCGAAAGCACGCCCGCGATCGCGACTGCCCGGCTGACCGAGGCGGCCGAAGCTTTGGGCCCATTGCCGGATCGTCTGGCGGGCGCCTGCGCCGTCGGTGCCGACTGAACGAGACAGGATATTAGCGGCGATGTGCGGAATCTCGGGCTGGTTCGATAGTCGTGGCAAGCGTCCGGCGGACGAGGCGCTGCTGCGCCGGATGAACGACCGGATCGGTCATCGCGGCCCCGATGGCGACGGCTTCCATTTCGGCGAGGGTTTCGGCTTCGGCCATCGGCGGCTGGCGATCATCGATCTCGCTGGCGGCGTCCAGCCCATGTTCAACGAGGATGGCCGGATCTGCGTCACCTTCAACGGCGAGATCTATAATTTCCAGGGTCTGCGCGAGGAGCTGATCGCCCGCGGCCACCGCTTCGCCACCCGCTCGGATACCGAGGTCATCGTCCATGGCTGGGAGGAATGGGGGCCGGCCTGCCTCGACCGCTTTCAGGGCATGTTCGCCTTCGCCCTCTGGGACGCGCGTACCGAGACCATGTTCCTGGCGCGCGACCGGATGGGCGAGAAGCCGATCTATTACGCGACGCTCGCCGACGGCAGCTTCATCTTCGCCTCGGAGCTGAAGGCGCTGCTCGTCCATCCCGGGCTCGAACGGCGGATCGATCCCTGCGCGGTCGAGGAGTTCTTCGCGCTCGGTTATATCGCGGAGCCGCGCACCATCTATCAGGGCGTCGCCCGGCTCGAAGCCGGCTATTGCCTGACCTTCCCACGCGGCGGCGCACCCAAGCTGCGCGCCTATTGGGATATCGGGGCGGGGCCGGAGCGGACCGAGAACATCGATCTGCTCGCGGACGAATTGCGCGACCGGCTGCGCAGCGCCGTTCAGGCCCAGCTCGTGGCCGACGTGCCGCTCGGCGCCTTTCTCTCGGGCGGGGTCGATTCGAGCGGTGTCGTCGCCTTGATGGCCGGGCTCTCGACCCATCCGGTCAACACCTTCACGGTCGGTTTCGGCGACAAGCGTTTCGACGAGACCCGGTTCGCTGCCGAGGTTGCCGAGCGCTATGCCACGCACCAGACGGTCGAGCGCATGGAAGGCGACGAGCTGCCGCTCATCGACCGGCTGCCCGGCATGTTCGACGAGCCGTTCGGCGACAGCTCGGCGCTGCCGACCTATCTGGTGGCGCAGCTTGCGCGCCGACAGGTGACGGTGGCGCTTTCTGGCGATGGCGGCGACGAGCTCTTCGCTGGCTATCGCCGCTACCGCTTCCATGAACGCGAGGAGGCGCTGCGCGGCCTCATTCCGAGCGCCGTGCGGCGGCCGGTCTTCGCGGCACTCGGCCGGGCCTATCCGCAAATGGACTGGGCGCCGCGTTTCCTGCGCGCCCGTCATACCTTCCAGGAGCTCGGGCTCGATTCAGCCGAAGGCTATTTCGCCAACCTGTCCGTCATCGACGATGCCGGCCGCGACCGGCTGTTCAGCCCGTCTCTGCGTCGCGAGCTGCAAGGCTATCGCGCGGCCGATCTCATCGAGCACCATATGGCCAGGGCGCCGAGCGACGATCCGCTCGCCATCGCGCAATATATCGACATCAAGACCTGGCTGCCGAGCGACATCCTGACCAAGGTCGACCGGACCAGCATGGCGTGCAGCCTGGAGGTCAGGGTGCCGATGCTCGACCACCATTTCGTCGAATGGGCGGTCCGGCTGCCGCGCGCGGCCAAGCTGCAGAACGGCTCCGGCAAGGCGGTGCTGAAGCAGGCCATGCGGCCGCTGCTGCCCGACGGCTTTCTCGATCGGCCGAAGCAGGGCTTCTCGGTGCCGCTCGCCGCCTGGTTCCGCGGGCCGCTCAAATCCGCCTTTGCCGCCGCGGTCGGGGGCAAGAAAGCCGGTCTGGCCGAGACCGGATATTTCGATATGGCCGAGATCGGCCGGCTGACCGCCCAGCATGAGTCGGGTCTTCACGATCATAGCCGGGCGCTGTGGCTGCTCTGGATGTTCCAAGGCTTTCTCAGCCAGACGCATGGAATTTAAAGGGCTTATTCGTTTGTTGCAGAATCGCGTCGAATATATTGCGCCGATATTACATTCACTTTCTGTAAAATTCTATTACCAAATGGCTAACGTTAAACTCATAAGTCTTTGATATCTCGCGAATCACCTCGCTGGCACGGAAGCTGCTAGCAACTCTTGGTCTGGGTTTTGCCGGGCTTTCTACAACTCAAGAGATGGTGATTTCATGCGTATCTTCTCTCGCTCGGCTATCGCCGTCGCCGCAATTTCCGCGGCCTTCGTGGCGGCCGAGCCGGCCCATGCGGTCGTGTATATCGGTCAGGTTTGGGAGGCTACCAATTCCTCGCTGACGCCGATCCCCGATACGCCGAGCATGCAGAATACGCAGGCGCTCGAGGCCGATATCACCAACGGCACCTTCACCAACTTCAACAGCAGCCTGGCGGCTTTCAGCGCCTCGGCGATCGATTTCGGTGTCACCGGCACGAACCAGAACAAGAATACGTTTGGCAATTTCTTCCACGACAGCGTCAAGGGCAATCCGAATAATTTCCAGTACATCGCCTTGAATCCGCTGGATACCAACATCGACGGCGTCGAGCTCAGCGGCCCGAAGACCGGTAATGCCTTCCGCTCCTACATCAGCATCTCGACCAGCTTCGCCGGTCCGGCGCGCCTGTCGCTGCTGAGCGACGACGCCGCGGTGGTCTATGTCGATGGCGTCGCGGAGATGGCCGAGAATGGTGGCCTCGATACCGATATTTTCGATGTGACCGGTACCGGCCCGCACACGATCGAGATCGACTATGTCGAGGATGACGGCGCGCCTGACGCGCTCAACTTCTTCGTGCCCGAGCCGGCCTCCGTGGCGCTGCTCGGCGCCGGCCTGCTCGGCCTCCTGGCGTTCCGCCGCCGCAAGGCCGGCTGAGTCGATATAAATTATTACAGCGGGGGCGGCCTCCACCCCCGGAATTCGCGGTTTCCGGGCCGGGTGTAGCCAATTTTTACAGGCTACCCGGCCCATCTGTTTCGAGCGAAACCGCTCATCCCCGCCCTACTGTAGCAATCGCTTACAGCTCCTCGGGGCCAAGCTGGCTAACTCATTGAAAATGCGTTGTGGCACGCTCTATGCATTAATCTCTGTAAAATTTACCTGTTTTTAACCCTGTATTTCAGGGAAGTTTTAAAATGAAGCAAGTTCTTGCAGGCTATTACGAAGGCACGATGAACGGCATTTTTGTCCGGATTTTTAAGCACGAACGTTTTGCCGAGGCGGCCCGCGATCCTTCGCGGACCGTCTCGGAATGGCGATTGCTGATCGGCCGAGACGGTTATGCCGGGGCTTTTGCGACCCGGCGTCTCGCGCTCGAAGCGGCTCGCCGGCGAGTCTGATCGGGGGCAGCGCAAAATGACGCTGCCAAGCACTTTAGGACCCATTATGAATGCCGAGTCCATTTTCGATAAGGCTCTCGATGAAGAGAGCGCACCCATGATGAAGGTGCTCGAAGATCTTATTCGCGATCCTCGGACACCTGAGGCGGAAATTTACGCCTACATCGATTTCTGTACGGATATTTTCGCGACCTCGCCGCATGCCAAGCAGGCGCGCGCGGCCTTCGCGCTCATTCGCAAGGGCGTCGTTTCGCGGCGTACCCGGCTCTTCGAAAGCAAGGGCCGGGACGCTGGCCTGACGAGTTTCACGCGCTAGGCCGCAGCGCTCGGACCAGCCGTTTCGCCCGCATCGGCCAGATGTAGCGCGCCATCGCCGCAATTCCCTTGATCGAGCGAGGATTGACCGCGATCAGTCCGAGCCGCTCGCCGCACGCACTCATCCATTGGCGCTTGTAGCCGTCGTCGCCGCGACCGAAATCGATGGTCTCGATCCTTTCGGTCTGAGCGAGATGCCGCAGCATCCAATAGGTCAGGAGCGTGCCGGGCGAATGCCGGTCCTGATCGGAGACGTGGGCGAGCTTGAAGATGGTTGCGTGCCGGTCCCGGACGAGCCAGATCTGCGCCGCCGCCGCTTCGCCTTCGATATAGGCGATCGCCAGCCGCACCGAACCTTCGATGACAAGCGCGCTTGTCATCCGGGCGATGAAGTCCGGATCCGGCTCGGGCTCCTTCCAGCTCTTGGCATAGATGGCTTCGTAGACGGAAGTGGCTGCCGGCATCTCGCCGGGGGCCGTGATCCAATCGATCCGGAGCGTTCCGGCGCGCTCCAACCGCTTGAGCTTGCGGCGGACGACATTCTGCAGTTCCGAGGGGCGTTCGGCCCAATAGCTGTCGAAATCGCCGAGCCGGTCGCGCCAATTGGCGAAGTTTCGATAGGTCTCGGTTGCGAGCCCGCCGGTGCGCATGCCGCGGAGCAGGGCCGGCACGGCGGCATCCTCGGCATCGAGCGCGTCGATCTGCAGGAGGGCGGGCACGATCCGGCGAAGCCCCTTGCCCAAATCCTCGGCCGCGGCCGCGTCGGCGGCGATCGGACCGTAGCGGGTTGTATAGGGAGCGGTGAGCGCCCGGAGCGCGCCGCCCGGCTGTTCCACCAGGGGTAGGCCGGCACGCGCCGTGCCCGATTCGTCGGGCAGCACGGCCATGACCGCGCGCTCGCCCGGCCGTAGAGTCGTCTCGGCAAGTGTTCTAAACCAACCGGCGCCGCCTTCGGCCGAAGCCGAGCGATCGAGTAAATGACGCAGCAAGCTCAGCCCGTCCGTCAGGTCAACCTTTTTTAAGCTCATAGTGCTGACGTCTTGCTGCCTAGTCGTTACCGCGATCGATCTTATGGTGCAGTTTCCGCAAACTCGCAATTGACCTTGCGACGGTTGTTTGATACGCACTCAGATGTAAAAAGTATTTACGACAGTTTGGTTAATACGTCGAAGCTGTGGAGGGGCTGCTTCAGAATGTTCCGTACGTTTTTCGCCGTCGCCAAGGCGGGCGGTGCTCTCCGATTCTTCTCGTTTTTCTTGGTGACAGCCAGCTCGTTGATGCTCGCCGCCTGCTCCAATGACGGTGTGCCCCTGCCGCCGTCCGGCACGCTTTCCAGCGGCGTGGATGACGAATATCTGATCGGTCCGGACGATCGGCTGCAGATCTTCGTCTGGCGCAATACCGAGCTGTCGACGACCGTTCCGGTCCGGCCGGACGGCAAGATTTCTATCCCGCTGGTTGAAGATATCCAGGCCGCGGGCAAGACGCCGACGATGCTCGCGCGCGATGTCGAGAAGAGCCTCAAGAAGTTCGTCGACAATCCGATCGTGACCGTCATGGTCACCAACTTCGTCGGTCCCTTCTCCCAGCAGATACGCGTCGTCGGCCAGGCCGCTCAGCCGCGTGCCGTGCCGTATCGCGAGCATCTGTCCGTGCTCGACGTGATGATCCAGGTCGGTGGCCTCACCCAATTCGCCGCCGGCAACCGGGCCACGCTGATCCGCATGGAGAACGGCCAGCAGGTCGTGCATGAATTGCGGCTCGACGATCTGCTCAAGGATGGCGATATCACCGCGAATGCCGATCTGCTGCCCGGCGATGTGATCATCATCCCGCTCAGCTACTTCTGATCGCCGTGCGCGGCGCGGGACGCGTCATGAAAAACAGACCCCGTCGGAGGGCCGGCGGCCTCAGCGCCGGCCTGACCCTGATTGTCGGCGTCGGTCTGGCCGCCATCTCGCCTTCCTATGGCCAGGAAGGGCCGGATAGCGGCGAGGCACCGGACAACGGCGTGACCGTGCCGATCCCGCCGGTCGTGCCCAACCCGAACGAGCTCGGGGCGCCTTTGCCGAACGGCGCCACCCCGTTGCCGAGCGGCCAGAAGCTGACACCATACGGCCAGCCGGTGACCCCGAACGGGCGGACGCCGATCGTGCCGCCGACCGGCACCGGTTTCCGGGTCACGGTCGCCGGAGACCTACAGGAAACCTTCACCGACAACGCGTTCGAATCGGTCAGCGATCGCAAGGTCGATTTCCTGACGACGCCCGGGATCGATCTGACGCTCCATGACGACGGGGCTCATTTCGTCGCCGATTTCACCTATTCCATCGCGGGCGATCTCTATGCGCTCAACCCGTCGCTCGACGGGCTGCGCCAGAATCTGCTCGGCGTTGCCCGCTCGGAGCTGATCCCGCAATATCTGGCGCTCGATGCCCGCGTCTTCGCTCAGCCGGTCCTGGTCGGCCGCGGTTTCGAGGCGAGCGCCACCGAGCGTTCGCTGCCGAGCAGCGACACCGCCGGTTATCAGGACACTTACGGCTATCTGATCGGTCCGACGCTCACCAACTCCTTCGGCACCGATGCCATCAACACGCTCTCGCTCCAGACCGGCGCCACCTTCTTCTCGACACCGATCGGTCCGAGCGCGCCCAACGAGCAGAGCCTGCTGTCGCAGGTCGGCACGGCCGAGAACACCATCGTCAATACCTTGACCGAGAAGCTGGCGAGCGGCCCGCGCTTCAGCCAGACCCAATGGGACGTGCTGCTGCAGGACACCGAGACCAGCCAGGAATCGGACAATATCTCGGACCGCGTGGCGCAGGCCGATCTCAATTATTCCCTCAACCGCTACATCCAGCTGCTGTCGACTTTCGGCTATGAACAGATCACCGACACGCAGCAGCTGGAGCGGAATTTGAGCGGCCCGATCATCAGCGGCGGCTTCCGCCTGACGCCCGGGCCGCGGGCGGAGCTGGTCTTTCAGGGCGGCGTGCGCAATCACGAGCCGACCTTCAGCGGCAATTTCCGCTACGATATCGGCGAGCGCAGCACGCTTACCGCCTCCTATACCGACCAGATCGTGACCGAGCAGCAGCGGTTGCTCGGCAATCTCGGCAATCTCGGCATCTCGCCCATCGGCTCGCCGATCAATACTCAGACCGGGCAGGGCTTTTCCATTCAGCCGGGCGATCAATTGTCGCTCGACAATCCGCTGTCGCGCTTCCGCTCGCTCAGCGCCACGCTGCTGCTGCACGGTCTGCGCACGGACTATACCGCAACGGTATTCTATACCGTCCAGGATACCTTGACCCGGGCGGCCAGCCAGATCCTGCCGCAGCAGACCGCGACCGGCGGCTCGCTGGATATCTCTCATCAACTGACGCCAACCCTGACCGGCGACGTCAATTTCTCCTATTCGACCGGCACGGGCGACGTGTTCGCCACCACCGGCGCGGGAGCGGGGGGCGGTGACGACAATACCCTGTTGGCATCGGCCGGCCTCAGCTATCAAATCAATCCGAGGCTCAGCGCCCAACTGCGCTATAGCCACCTCGAACAACAGCTGGGAGGATCGTCCACTTCCTTTTCCGGCACGGTGGTCGAAAATGCGGTGGTCGTGTCGCTCCGCCAGCAATTCTGAGGTTTGACCGGCATGAGCGATTTGGAGCCATCGGTCGAGCCGGGCATCGCCAGCGGCCCCGTCACCGTCCGGCCTTGTACCGAGGCTGACGGGCCGGCTTGGGATGCCTTCGTCGCGGCCGCACCCGACGCCACCTTCTTTCACCGTTTCGGCTGGCGGCATGTGCTCCAGACCGCCTTCGGCCAGCGCGCGCCTTACCTGATCGCGCTGCGCGGCGAGCGCGTCGCCGGCGTGCTGCCGCTCGTCCATATGCGCAGCCGGCTGTTCGGCAACGCGCTGATCTCGACCGCCTATTGCATGGAGGGCGGCCCGCTCGCGGGCGATCCGGTCGCCGCCGCGGCGCTCGATCAGGCGGCGTCCGCGCTTATGGACAGTACCGGCGCCGCCTATCTCGAATATCGCAGCCGCACGGCCGCGCGGCCGGATTGGCTGGTCAAGAGCGGGCTCTACGCCACCTTCGCCCGGCCGCTCTCGGCCGAGGACAAGGACAATCTGCAGGCGATCCCGCGCAAGCAGCGCGCGGTCGTGCGCAAGACGCTCGAAAGCGCGCTCGTCAGCGAGGTCGATGAGGATCCCGCGCGCTTCTTCCGGGTCTATTCGGAGAGCGTGCGCAATCTCGGTACGCCGATGTTTCCGCGCCGCTATTTCAAGCTGCTGAAAGCGGCGTTCGGCAGCGATTGCGACATCGTCACCATCCTCGACGGCGGCGAGCCGGTCAGCGCCGTGCTCAATTTCTATTTCCGCGACACGGTCATGCCCTATTACGGCGGCGGCACGGTCGGCGCCCGGCGCAACGGCGCCAATGATTTCCTCTATTGGGAAGTGATGCGCCGCGCCGCCGCGCGCGGCTACCGCCGCTTCGATTTCGGCCGCAGCAAGGCCGGCACCGGCGCCTTCAATTTCAAGAAGAATTGGGGCTTCGAGCCGGACTGGCTCAATTACGAATACCGGCTGAAGCCGGGCACCGAGATGCCCGAGAAGAACCCGCTCAATCCGAAATACGCCCTCATGATCAAGGCGTGGCAGAAGCTGCCCTTGCCGGTTGCGAACTTCATCGGGCCGTTCCTGATCCGCAGCCTCGGCTGACGCGCGCCGGGACGCCGTGGCGCTCCTCGTTCGATTGGACCGGCTGGAAGACCCGGCCGCGCTCGGCGCGCTCTGGGAGGCGCTGGAGGCGCGCGCCGATCTCAGCTTCTTCCAATCCTGGCTCTGGATCGGCACCTGGCTCGAGGCGACCGGCCTTCGCCCGCTGGTGCTGACGGCGCATGAAGACGGGCGGCTCGTCGGCCTCGGCCTACTGACCGAGGCGAGGCCGCGGCGGCACGGCGTGCTGCCCGTGCGGCAGCTCGTGCTGAACGAAGCCGGGCAGCCGGATCTGGATCGGCTCGCCATCGAATATAACGGCATCATCCTGGCGCGCGACGCGGCAACGGGAACGCTCGCTCATATTCTCCAGACCCTCCCCGGAGACTGGCGGGAGCTGGTCCTGGGCGGCGTTCCGGAGGCCTATCTTGCGGTCCTGGAGGCGGCCGGCCTTCGGGCCGAGATCGATCGGCGCAGCGCCAGCTATATCGTCGATCTGGCCGGCCTGCGCGCCACCGGTCGGGATTGGCTGCAGACGCGCTCGGCCAACAGCCGCGCCCAGATCCGCCAGGCGATGCGACGGGCCGAACGGGACGGGCCGCTTTCGATCACCGCCGCCGCCACGGTCGAGCAGGCGCTCGATTTCTTCGAGGGGCTGGCAGCGCTGCATCAGAGCCGATGGCAGACCAAGGGCGAAGCCGGCGCTTTCGGGAGCCCGTTTGAGCGAAATTTTCATCATCGTCTGATTAGCATCGGCCTGGGCCAGGGCCGCATTCAACTCGTCCGGGTCGCGGCCGGAGAAAAGATCATCGGATATCTTTATAATTTTATCCATCGGCGGCATGTCATGAACTATCAAGGTGGCTTCCGCTATGGAGACGACAATCGTGACCGGCCCGGACTGGTTGCCCACGCGCTCTGCATCGGCATGGCCGGCGACGCCGGTCTCGACCGGTACGATCTGCTGGCGGGCGATAGCCGCTACAAGCGCAGTCTGGCCGATCATGGCGAAAGCCTGATCTGGTGCCGGGCGCAGCGGCCATGGTTCGCCTTCACGCTCGAGCGCGCGGCGCGGCGCCTGAAGCAATGGGCCGTGCATGAGCGCGGAGCCGCCGCCGGATCCGAAGAGTGACGCGATGACGGACGCCGCCGCCCGCTCGCTCGCCCACCGCACCGCCTTCGGGGCGGCGTGGCTCGTCTCCTGGCGGATGATCAGCCGGCTGCTCGGCCTCTGCAGCACGCTTATCTTGGCGCGACTGCTGGCGCCGGGCGATTTCGGCCTGGTCGCGATCGCCACGACCTATGTGAATGTCTTCGACGCCCTGTCGGCCCTGGGGGCGGAAGACACCATCGTGCGCTCGCCCAATCCGCGACGGGCGCTGTTCGATACCGCCTTTACCGTCGGCGCGCTCCGCGGCGTGGTCAATGCGCTGCTCGTGGCGGCGACGGCGCCCTTCGTCGCCCGGGCCTTCAACGAGCCGCGGCTGCTGCCGCTGCTGCTGGTGATCGCGGCGATGCCGCTCTTCGACGGGTTGGAGAATGTCGCGATCGCCGAGTTCCGGCGCGAGCTGCGCTTTGACCGGGAATTCATCCTGTTCGTGGTGCCGCGCCTGCTGGCGGTGGCGACGACGATCGGCGCGGTGATGGTCGAACGCAGCGTCTGGGCGCTCGTCATCGGCATTTTCGCCGGCAAGATCTCGCGCCTGCTCCTGACCTACATCATGCGGCCGTTCCTGCCGCGCCCGACGTTGTCCGCCTGGCGCGAGCTCGCGGGATATTCCTTCTGGACCTGGGCCTCCTCGATCGTGGGCTTCGCCCGTGATCGCGGCTGGACCTTGCTGCTCGGCGCCATGCTGTCGGCGACCGATGTCGGCATCTTCAACATCGCGGCCGAGATCGCCCAGCTGCCGATCACCGAGATGGTCAATCCGATCGGCCGCGCCGCCTTCTCGGGCATCTCCGCTTCGCGCAATGCCGGCGGCGACATCGCCGCGGCCTTGGCGCGGATCATCGGTATCGTGGCGCTGATCATCCTGCCGGCCTCGATCGGCATCTCGGCGCTCGCCTACCATATCGTCATGGTCGGGCTCGGCCCGGGCTGGGCGACGGCGACCACGATCATCGCGGTGATCGGCGCCTCTTCGCCGTCGCTGGTGATCATGACGATGGGCAACATCGCTTTGGCCGCGACCGGCAACATCCGCTACAATTTCTTCATCACCGTCTTCACCGCCGCCTTCGCGCTCTCCGGCGCCGCGATCGGCGCCCATTACTGGGGGCTGTTCGGTGTGACCACGATCTTCGTCGCGGTGCTGACGGTCGAGGGCGTGGGCTTCCTCATCATGACCATGCGGATTCTCGGCGGCAAAGTATCGTCGATCGGCTGGCAGGTCTGGCGTCCGGCGCTCGCCGCCGCGGTCATGGCCGGCCTGCTCTACATGACCGGGCTCGGCTGGTCGCATCCGCCCGGCACCGTGCCCGTGCTGATCCTCAATGCCGCCTTCATCGCGCTGGTAGGAGCGATGATCTATGCCGCGACGCTGCTGCTGCTCTGGCGCCTCGCCGGCCTGCCGGACAGTGCCGAGCGATTCCTGATCGAGGCGCTGCGCATGGGCGTCGGCCGCATCCGCCGGTTGCGCGCGGCTTAAGCCGGCCGCCTGACCTCGGCCTCACGGTCCTCAATCGGCTGAGCGCGGGCAAGGGCAGCGACCGTGGCGGCGTTGTCGCGCCAGGTCAGCCGGCGCCGCGCGATCGTGTCGATGGCGCCTTGCCCCAGCCGCTCGCGCAGGGCGGCGTCGCCGGCGAGATGCTGGATCGCGCGTGTCAGCCCGTCCGCCTCAGCCGGGTCGAACAGCAGGCAATCGACGCCGTCGGTGACGATCTCGGTGATGTTGGGGGCGGCAGGGGCCGCGATGGCCCGGCCGAGCGCCATGTATTCGAATAGCTTCAGCGGGCTGGCGTAAGCCACGACCTCGGGCTGGAGAGCGATGTCGAAGGCCGAGATATATCCCGCCACCTGATCGCGGGCGACGATGCCGGTGATGGTGACGCGGTCGGCGAGCCCGAGCTCGCGGGCGGTCGCTTCGAGCGAGGCGCGCACGGGCCCGTCGCCGACGATCATCAGATGCGCCGCCTCGAGCGCGCCGGGCTCGGCCAGTAGCCGGATGACCAGATCCAGCCGGTGCCATTCGCGCACGAAGCCCACGAAACCCAGCACCAGCTTGCCGTCGAGCCCGAGCCGGCGCTTGGCCTCCGCCGCGTCCATCGGCTGAAAGCGGCTGCGATCGACGCCGTTGGGGATAACCGTGATCCGGGCGCGCGGCACACCCGCCGCCTCGACCATGCCGGCCAGCACTTCCGTCACCGGCAGCACATGGTCGGCGGCACGCCACATGACCCGCTCGGTCCAGGCGGCGAGGCCGGGAAAGGCCAGCCCGTCATATTTGGCCCGTTCGGCGGCGATGGGCGCATTGACTTCGAGCAGATAGGGCAGGCCGAAGCGCCGAGCCAGCCATACGCCCGACAGCATCAGGATATTGGCGCGCTGGTAGAGCGCATCGGGCCGATGGACGCGCACCGCCTCGGCCAGGCGCCGGTACTCGAACGCGCTATAGGCCAGCTCCATCAGCTCATAGGCGAATTTGGGAATGAAGGTTTTCTTGAGCGAGGTCTTGGTCGCCTCGACCCTTTGGGGCTCGACGACGACGACCTCGTGGCCGAGCCCGCGCAATGCTGCGATCAGTTCGTCGATATGGACCGACTGCCCGTCGCGCGAGCGCGTACGATGGTGATAGAGGATCTTCAAGCGCGACGAGGTCGGCTCCGGCGTCACTTCACTGCCTCCCGCATCAGTTCCCTCATCCGGTCGCAAGCCGGCCCGTCATAGGCGACCGCGCCCAGATCGGCTTCGCTGCCGCTGCGCTTCCGGCCGCAGAAATCGTCGGGCACGGCGGCCAGCGCCGGTCCGCGCTCGACGGCGGGCGCCCCCGTGCGCGGACGGAAATCGCCGGCATCGGCATCGGCGAACAGGCTTTGCAGCATATCGCCGGCCGGCGCCAGCATGTTCGATTCCTGAACCAGCGTGCCACCGTTCCGCTCGCGGATCCGGCCGCTGACGATATTGTTGCGGATCTCGGCCGAGCTCGCGGGAAAGCGCACATCGATGCCGCCGGTATCGAGCAGCGTGTTGTTGAAGATCCCGATATGCCGGGCCTCGTTCAGATAGATGCCGAGGTCGGCCGGGCAATGCAGGATGATGTTGTTGCGTATGATGCCGTCGCGGTGCTTGGGCGAGCATTGCCGGTCTTGGCAGATCTCCGGCGTCTCTCCCCCGCCGCCGCCAAAAGACAGGCCGATGCGGGTGAAGCCCTTGTGCCGCCATTCGCAGATGACCAGGTTGCGCTCGAAGATGCCGTCCGACGAGCCCGCCTTCATGAAGGCGCCGTAGCTGATCTGATTGCCGCCGGCCTTGGCGAAGTCGGCGATGAGATTGCCGCGCACGTCCCAGCGCCGGCCGCCATCGATATCGATCGGCGTCACCGGCGAATCGGTCTGCCTCGGGGCGGCGTTGTAGAACAGGCTATCTTCGATCACCACGTCGTCGGCGAATTTGCCGTCGCCGATATTGCCTTTCACGGCGGCGTTGAAATCGCGCATCCGGTCGTGCCGGAGAATGGTCCGGTCGGCGCCACCCTCGATGTGGAAGGCATGGTCGGCGGCGTCGCCCTTGCCCCGCAGGTCTAGATTCTCGAAGACCCAATAAGGCCCGCGCAGCACGAAAAGCTCGACCTCGTCGGTGACGAGGTGCGCATCACCGAGCCTTTCGGCCCGGACGGTGATCGGCTTGCCCTTTTCCCCGCCCGCCCGCAGCTCGAGCCGGTGGAGCGGATAAGTGCCGGGCTTGAGCGTGATCACCGTGCCCGGCCGCGCCTGGGCGAGCGCCTGCACCAGCTGGGCGCTGTCGGCGACCGAGACCGGCTCGGCTAGAGCCGGATCGAAATGGGTGGAGTCCACCCATTTCGTGAATCCGCCTCTATTTAAACAGTTAGAGTACGATTCACATATTGGCTGTTTCCAGCCAATATGATCGCGTTCTAGCGCATCGGCCGGAAGGCCGAGCAGGCAGAGCGCGCAAAGCAGTCGGCGGAAGAAGGTTCGGCTCATCGCGCTCCGGCGGTGATCTTAGTGGCCGTCAGCAATGCCCTAGAATGCTTGCCAACCGGTTTACCGGCCCGCCGCGATATCATCGGACGCCGCTCGGCCAGAAGATGATCCTGAGCGTCTGCAGCAGAATGCGGGCGTCGAGCAGGATCGTGAAATTCTTGATGTAGTAAAGATCGTATTCGAGCTTCGCTTTCGCATCCTCGATCGAGGCGCCGTAGGGGTAGTTGACCTGAGCCCAGCCGGTCAGCCCGGCCTTGACGACATGGCGCTCGAGATAGAGATCGATGCCCGCGGCCAGTTGTTCGATGAAGACCGGCCGTTCCGGGCGCGGCCCGACCAGCGACATGTCGCCGGCCAGGATATTGATGAGCTGCGGGATCTCGTCGATCCGCGTGCGGCGCAGAAAGGAACCGACGCGCGTGACGCGGTTGTCCCGCTCCGCCGCCCATTGCGGCCCGTTCCGCTCGGCATCCTGGCGCATGCTGCGCAGCTTGATCAGCGAGAACACCTTGTTGCCCCTCGTCACCCGCTCCTGCCGGAAGAAAACCGGTCCCGGGCTTTCGAGCCGGATGCAGATGACGGCGACGAGCAGCACCGGCAGGGTCAGCACCAGCCCGAGCACGCCGACGACAATGTCGAGCGCGCGTTTCAGCGCCGTGTCGATGAGCCGGACCCGGAAGCCGTCGGAATAGGCGAGCCAACCGAGCTCGATCCAGTTGAGGTCGATCCGCCCCGTCTCGCGCTCGACGAAGGCGGCGTAGTTCAGCACCGGAAATCCCGCGATCTTGCATTCGAGCAGGCTCTTGATCGGCAGGCCACGCCGGTCGTCGGCGGCGACGACGATCTCGTCGGCGCCGAGATCGCGCGCGACGCGCTCCAGCGACCGCCCGGCCGGCTCGAGGACTGTGTCGCGGTCGAGCCCATCGCCGTTGAGCGCGCCGGCGGACCTGTCGGCCCCGGCCAAGATCGTTTCGGGTACGAAATGAAGCGTCGCGGTCGGTCGGTGCGTGTCGGTGGTCATGCCTTGCTGCAGATGCGAGGCGCGCCGTCCGGTGCCGACCACCAGGATCGAACGGTGGAACCAATGGCGTTGCAGCAGCAGATCGAACATGCCGCGGGCGGCGACGCCGGCGCAGAACGAAACCCCGGCGGTCACCATAACCAGCCCGAAGCATCGGCTGAGGCTGTGGAACATGATCTCGTCGGGATAGATCGGCGAGAAGACGAGCAGGACGATCAGCGCCTCGGCGGCAGCGCCCAGGCCGATCGCGATCGGCAACCGTCCCATCGCGGTCAGGGGGGCTGTCACCGAATCGCGGCGATAGAGGCCGATCGCATAGGTGAGCGTCAGGGTGATGACGATGATCATCACCAGGACCGGCACCAGCCCATCGATATGGTTGATGGTCGAGCGGCTTTGCAGCGCCGCGAAGAAAGCCCCGTCGAAGCCGGTAAAGAACAGGAGATCGAGCGCGAACAGCACCAGCGCCGTCGTTCTGACATTCTGCCGGAACAGAAGCATGATCGGTTCTAAGACGCTCCCTTATTGGGCGGGATTTCGCGGGCGGGGCCCTGAATCGATCGCGGGGGTTGATCCGCAGGCGTTGCAATGAGGGTGTCGACTCTATCGAGCGTTGTCGGTACTGCGCATTGCGAATACCACCCGGTCATGCAGCCGTCGAGAAGCTTGTCTATTCGGCCGCTTCGGTTGCCGCCTTGCCGATCGGCCGCCTTTCGCCCCGGATCAGCCGCATGAGCGGGTATTCGACCAGCCGCGACGCCAGGACGCCGCCGGCGATCCCGCCTGCGGCGAGAAGGCAGAAGCCCGCGGTCTGCGGCAGAAGCCGGTCGAGGCCGGCGGCGAGCCAGATTTTCCAGAGAATGCCGATGAACACGAACTGGAAGAGATAGACCGAATAGGACGCGGCCCCCAGGACGCGGAGCGGCTTCGGGAAGGCGATCGGGGCTTGGCGGTCCACCGCCGCGGCGGCGAGCACGATCAAGGCCGACGGCAGGCCGTAGGCGAGGCGGCCGATGCTGGCATATCCATCCAGCCATCCGGCATTTTCGGCCAAGGCCGCCAAGGCGAACAGCAGCACGCCGATCGCCAGGATCGAACGAGGGTTGGGCGTCGCGCGATGCTTCACCCAATAGGCGGCCGCCATGCCGGCGAAGAATTCCAGATTGAAGGCGCCGGTAAAGGTGCTGGGCACGAGGCTGCTGTCGAGAACCCCGACCGTCGTCAGCATGATCCAGAAGAACCAGAGGGCCAGGAAGGCGACGCCGGCGCGATTCAGGATCAGCAGGGCGAAGAAGGCGTAGAAGACGATCTCGTGCTGCAGGGTCCAGGCGACCCCGAGCAGCGGCTCGTCGAACGATGGCAGCAGGAAGGTCGACCAGAAAGCCGGGAACGGCGCCGGCAGCGCGTGACCGCCTGCGACCGAGAGCGCCACGGTGACCAGAAGGGCTACCCAATAGGTCGGCATGATGCGGGTGAAGCGCCGCTGCAGATAGTGCCCCAGCCGGGCGGGGCGCCCGACATCCTTGTCATGGGTGTAGAGGATGATGAAGCCGCTGATGACGAAGAAGAAATCGACGCCGGCATGGCCGAATTGGAACAGGTCGCTCAGCCAGGACGGTCCGTAGACCTTACCGAAATGCCGCCCCGTGTGATAAAGGACGACCAGCATGGCGGCGATGCCGCGGCCGGTCTCGATGCCGACGAGCTTTGTCTTGACCGCTTCCGACATGCCCGTCCAGCCCTTCCGATCGTCCCGCAGCGCTATTCAATAGCGGCGCACCGTTGATGGTCTATTTCCGGCCTCCGTGACAAGTTGCATCGGCAGGCGTCTCACATCCCGGCAACCGAATCTTTATGGACGATCGGCAGTGTGATAGGCGTAGGCGCGATCGCCTGCGGGGACGAGCATCCTTGCCGGATCGGCTTCGCGCTGAACCGGGTCTGCTCTGGGAGATGGGCCGCTCATGCGGGATATTCTGGTACTTTTTGCCCTGCTCGCGACGCTGCCCATGGTGTTCCGCCGGCCCTTCGTCGGGGTCTTGCTGTGGGCCTGGGTCTCCTTCCTGTCGCCCGAAGACTATCTCTACGGCTTCATGCAGGCGGTGCCGCTGACCAAGCTGGTTTCGGGCGTGACCATCCTCTGCGTTCTCCTGTCCCGGGAGAAGAAGAACCTCTATCTCGACAAGGTCTCGATCATGGCAGGCCTGTTCGCGATCGTGGGATTGGCGTCGAGCATCTTTTCCGAAACGCTCTACATCAATTCCTGGGAGATCTGCGAGCGGCTGCTGAAGGTGCTGGTCTTCTGCTTCCTCATCCAGCGCCTGGTCCGAAGCCAGTTGCGCGTCCATGCCGTTCTGATCGCCATCTGCCTCGGCTGGGGTTTTCATGGCGCGGTCGAAGGCCTCAAGGTCATCGTCGATGGCGGCAATCATCACGTCGAAGGGCTGACCTCCTTCGGCGACAATAATTCCTTCGCGCTCGGGATCGTGATGGTGATCCCGATCCTGATGTATCTCGCCAAATATTCGGTGCTGCGTCCGGTCAAGATCACCTACATGGCCGTGGCGGTGCTTTGCGCCTTCTCGGTCATCGGCACCTTCTCGCGCGGCGGCTTCATCGGTCTCGTCATCATCGCCATCGGCATGGTGATGGGCAGCCAGCGCCGGATTCGCAACGCCTGCTGCATGGCGGTGGTCGGCATCGTGCTGCTCTCGATCGCGCCGGCTAGCTGGTATAGTCGCGTCGACACGATCGAGACCGCCAACGAGGACAGCTCCTTCATGGGGCGGGTCATCGCCTGGAAGATCAGCACCTTGATCGCGCTCGACAATCCGTTGCTGGGCGCGGGCTTCCACGGCGTCCAGGATGCGGCGGTCTGGAACAAGTACCGGACGCAATTCTACACGCTGAGCTTCATACCGACCGACCAGCCGGGCGATCTGGCGCGCGCGGCTCACAGCATCTATTTCGAGGTGCTGGGCGATTTGGGCTTTACCGGCTTTGTCCTGTTCCTGTCCATTCTGCTGATCAGCCTGGCGAATGCCAACCGGGTGAGGCGGCTGACGCGCCTGCACCCGCATCTCGAATGGGCCGGCAGCCTGGCCAGCGCCCTGCGCATGTCGCTCATCGCCTATATGATCTCGGGTGCCGCCTTGAGCATGGCTTATTTCGAGCTTTTCTACGTTCTGATGGCGGTGATTTCGCTGCTGCGCCATATGGTCGAGCAAGAGGTGGCGCCTGCCGGCCTGCGCAAGACCGTGCCGCAATACGCCCCGCGGCAGCAGCCCCTGGTCGGGGCTCCGGCGCCGGCCCGAACCCGCATCAGCTGAGTGCGTATTTGGCATCGCTCGATCGAACCCATAGGGTAAGCCGATGATCGAGCTCGGTTTCCTCGTGCGCGCCCTCCCGGTGCCGCCGCTGTCGCTGTTCCTGCTGATGGCGCTCGGCCTGGTGCTGGGCCGGTTCCGTCCACGGCTGGGCCGCCGGCTGGTCGGGCTCGCCATGGTCGCGATCTTTCTCCTATGCCTGCCGGTCGTTTCCAAGGCGATGCTGAGAACGCTGGAGACGCGCGCCGACGCCGTCATCGCCGATGCCGGTGGTGCCCAGGCGATCATCGTGCTCAGCGCCGATATCGAGCGGACGGCGCCCGAATATGGCGGGCCGTCGATTGGCGAGCTGACCCTGGTCCGGCTGCGCTATGCGGCCCGGCTTGCGCGCCGTCTCGATCTGCCGATCCTGGTGACCGGGGGGCAGGTCGGCACCTTGGGGCCGCCGATAGCACCCCTCATGGCCGAAGTGCTGAAGACCGAATTCGGCCTCGATGCGAAATGGGTCGAGGATGCCTCGCGCAATACCTACGAGAATGCCGCGTTCTCGGCGCGCCTGCTGCGGGCCGACGGGGTACGCTCGGCACTGCTCGTGACCCACAGCTGGCACATGCCGCGTTCTCTTCTGTCCTTTGCCCAGGCGGGATTTCCGGTGCGCGCGGCGCCGACAGATTTCACTCCGCCCTTCCTCTGGGGGGTGGAGGAATTCCTGCCATCGGCGCGGGCATTCGAGGAAGGCTGCTACGCCATTCACGAATGGATCGGGCTGGTCTGGTACCGGTTCAGCGGCAGTTGACTGCGGTACATGCCCATTTCTGTCAAAACAGTGCCTCATTTTTGTTTCCGATTTATTAATTCTTATTGTTCTAAAATTCGAGATATACGCGGGAGAGTTTCACTCTGCCTCCGGCTCTCCGGACGGTATGAGAAATGGGAGCGCGATATGGCTGTAGAGAGTCGCAAATTGGGCGCCAGGGCACGCTCGGTCGCTCGAGTCGCCTATGCGGATGACAGAATGGCCTTCGAGATCGGCATCCGCTGGATCTTGCTGTTGTCCGTGACCAGTTGGATCGTCGTCGCCAGCCTCGTTTTCTGAGCATAGGCGCCGGATCTGCCGCCGATTTCCCGAACCATGCCCGGGATCGTCTCCGGGCGACGTTTTTTTCATCTTTCTCCGCTAGAGCTTGGGCTCCCTGACAGGCTGACTGAAAATGGCCCGGACTTGCGAGCTCACGATTCTCATGCCGTGCCTCAACGAGGCCGAAACGCTGGCGCTCTGCATCGTTAAGGCGCAAGCCTATCTCGCGCGCAGCGGCGTCGTCGGCGAGATCCTGATCGCCGACAATGGCAGTACCGACGGGTCCCAGGCGATCGCCGTTACGCACGGTGCGCGCGTCATCGATATCACGGCTCGCGGTTACGGCAGTGCGCTGCTCGGCGGCATGCGCGCCGCACGCGGCCGATACGTCATCATGGGGGACAGCGACGACAGCTACGATTTCGGCGCGCTCGATCCTTTCGTCGCCAAGTTGCGCGAGGGCTACCAGCTGGTCATGGGCAACCGCTTCCGCGGCGGCATCATGCCGGGCGCCATGCCGCCGCTGCATCGCTATCTCGGCAATCCGGTCCTGACCACCATCGGGCGTGTCTTCTTTCACAGCCCCTGCGGCGATTTTCACTGTGGGCTGCGCGGTTTCGACCGGGCCACGATCCTCGATCTCGATCTTCAGGCTTCGGGCATGGAGTTCGCCAGCGAGATGGTCGTCAAGGCCACGATCAACCGGCTCAGGATCACGGAGGTACCGACGACGCTTTCGCCCGACGGGCGCAGCCGGCCGCCGCATCTCAGGAGCTGGCGGGACGGCTGGCGTCATCTGCGTTTCCTGCTGCTGTTCAGCCCGCGCTGGCTATTTCTGTTTCCTGGCGTGGCGCTGTTCCTGATCGGGCTCGCCGGCATGGCCTGGCTACTGCCGCGGCCGCGCACGGTGGCCGGTATCACCTTCGACATCCACACCTTGCTCTACAGCTCGCTCGCCATCGTCATCGGCGCCCAGGCCGTGCAATTCTGGATCTTCTCCAAGATCTACGGCATGCGCGAGAACATGCTGCCGCCGGACAGAAGCTTTCAGGCCTGGATCGGCGTCGCTACGCTCGAACGCGGCCTGATCGCGGGGGGCTTGCTGATCCTCACCGGGCTCGGACTGGGGTTGCGGGCGCTGGGCGATTGGGGCGCCGAGACGTTCGGCCTGCTGCAGCCGAGTGAGACCATGCGCCTGGCGATCCCGTCCTCGACGGCGATCATGCTCGGCTTTCAGATCGCCTACGGCGCCTTCTTCATCAGCGTGCTCGAGATCCGGTCCTCACGGCTGGCGCGTGAGACCAGGCGGGACGTTGCGGCGGCCGCGATGTTGGACGAGGAAGTCGCGTGAACGCGATCATCCTTGTGGGCATCGCGTTTACCCAATCCCCGGTCGATCCCTAGATCGGCCGGCGCGGCCAAACGGCCGCATTCATCGCGAGCGGCTTGTGCTGCCGGCCCACGTCGGGCATGAAAAACGTTCTGGATATCAGGCGAGATGTGACGACATGGCCGAGCGACAGAAGAGCATATCCTCCGTCTCCGCCGGTGCCGACGGCAGCCGGATCATTTACCCGGTGATCCTCTCCGGCGGCTCGGGCACCCGGCTCTGGCCGATGTCGCGCTCGGCCTATCCGAAACAGCTCCTGCCGCTGCTGTCGGAACTGAGCCTGCTGCAGGAGACGGTGCGGCGCGTGGCCGGGCGGCCGATGCTGTCGGCGCCGCTCATCCTGGCCAATGACGAGCATCGCTTCATCATCGCCGAGCAGCTGCGCCAGATCGAGGTCAAGCCGCGCACCATCATGCTGGAGCCGATCGCACGAAACACGGCCCCGGCGGCGGCGGCGGCGGCGATCTATCTCGCGTCGATCGATCCCGACGCGCTGATGCTGATCATGCCGTCGGATCATATCGTCGCCGATACCGAAGCCTTCCGGCACGCGCTCGAAATCGGCCGGCAGGCGGCGGCGGGCGGCAAGCTCGTGACCTTCGGCATCACCCCGGAACGGCCGGAGACCGGCTACGGCTATATCCGGCAAGGGGCCGGCCTCGCGATCGACGGCGCCTTCGATGTCGCCGCCTTCGTCGAGAAGCCGGATCTGGCCCATGCCGAGAGCTACATCGCCTCGGGCGATTATACCTGGAACAGCGGCATCTTCCTGTTCCCGGTCAAGACCTACCTCGAGGAGCTGGAGGCGCGGCATCCCGAGATGGTGACGGCCGCGCGCGACGCGGTCGCCAAGGCCAAGGCCGATCTCGATTTCCTCAGGCTGGACGGCGATGCATTCGGCGCGGCGCCCAGCGAGTCGATCGATTACGCCGTCATGGAGCACACGAAGAACGCCGCGGTCGTCCCGGTCTCCATGGGCTGGAACGATGTCGGCGCGTGGGACGCTCTCTGGGAGGTCAGCCCCAAGAAGACCGAGGAGCACGGCAATGTCGAGATCGGCGATGTCGTCGCCGTCGATTGCCGCGGCTCCTATTTCCGGGTCGAGGAGGGGCTGCTCGCGGCCTTCGGCGTCGAGGACATGATCGTCGTCGCCACCGCCGACGCCGTGCTGGTGGCGCCCAAGAACCGAGCCCAGGACGTGAAGCAGCTGATCGATAAGCTCAAGGCCGACAAGCGCTCGGAGCTCACCCATCTCTCGACCGTGCATCGCCCCTGGGGCACCTATCGGACGATCCATATGGGCGACCGGGTGCAGGTGAAGCACATCGTGGTCAAGCCCGGCGCCAAGCTGTCGCTGCAGAAGCATCACCACCGGGCCGAGCATTGGGTGGTGGTGCGCGGTACCGCTCTCGTCGTCCGCGGCGACGAGGAGATCATGCTGAGCGAGAATCAATCGACCTACATCCCGCTCGGGACCCAGCACCGCCTGGTCAATCCGGGGCGGATTCCCCTGCATCTGATCGAGGTGCAGTCGGGCAGCTATCTGGGTGAGGACGATATCGTCCGCATCGAGGACACTTACGGCCGGCTCTGATCCGCAGATCAGGTCAGATCCCGCGGCGGCCGGGGACGAGGCTGCGGCGGCGGCACGTTGGGGCGGAAGCTCGGCTTCTTGACCGGTGCTGCTGCCTTCATGGAGTCGACGAAGGCGAAGAGGCCCTTGCTGGTCGTCTTGTCCGGATTGTCGTCGTTCGCCATGACCCAATAGACGAGCAGCACCACGGCCAGCGCGTCCAGCAGCAGCATCAAGCCTTCCATGGCACTCCCCTCATCTTGCCGGCCGGATCACACATTCTGACCGAGCGCCTTGGACCTGGCTTGCCGCGCCCGGATCAGCGACTTGCCCACATTCTGCATGGGCACCTCGATCGCCTGATAGGATGCCCAGGACAGGATATAGGTCACGATTGCCACTAAAACGAAAGTGGCGGCGAAGGCGACGATCGCGCCCACGCCCGGCGTGGCGCGGCGAAAGGTTTCCGGAAAGGCCTCGACCCCCTGGATGACCGCGAAATGCAGCAGATAGGCGCTGAAGCTGACCTTGCCCATGGCCGCCGCTATCGGGTTGACGAACCGGGTCTTCCCGGTCGAGAGCGCCAGCACGAACCCGGCCAGCGGGATGCAGATGGCGAGCGAGACCGGGATGAACGGCCGGTCGCCGAGATAGTGCCCCACCGGAATATAGGCGAAGAGCAGGAACAGGATCAGGCTCGCCGTCGCCCAGAGTGTCGCATGCTGCGCCATGAGGTTCCGGATCCGATGCGCCGGGTCGGCGATCAGGAAATAGAGTACGCCGCCGAGCGCGAAGACGCTCATCTCATTGGGGAACCAGAAGAACAGGAAGTTGCTGATTTCGCTGGGCTGATAAATCCCGTCGAGGTCCGCTTTGGCCAGCAGGTTCACGACCAGGCCCACGAGGATGGCGGCGCCGAGGACGAGGAGCGCGCGCGTGCGCGTGGTCGTCCAGACCGCGAAGAAGGGAAAGACCATGTAGAAGGTGAATTCGACCCCGATGCTCCAGCCGCCCGGTACCACCGCCCATCCGCCGGTGACCGCCGGCATCAGCACGGGGTGCCAGGCATTGACGAACAAGGCGGATGCGGCGGCGTGCCAGGCATCGAAGCCGCTCGGCGGCGGGATCAGCAGGAAGTAGAGGAGACCGGCCATATAATAGGCCGGCGCGATACGGAAGAACCGGCGCAGGAAGAAGGCGCCGACATCGGCCGCGCCGTCGCGTTCCGCCTCATAGTGCCATGACATCAGCAGCGTCAGGCAGCTTGCGAGGAAAAAGAGCTGGACGCCGAACCAGCCCATCACCGTTTCGCGATGCACGGGATAGGGCAGCTCAGGAAACTGATAGGTGAGATGGCAGAGGATCACCATCGTCACCGCATATCCGCGTAAGCAATCGATATAACCGAAATGCGGCTTGGTCGCTGACGGCACGCTAGATTTCCTCGTTGGAATTCATCTGCTGCGAACAAATAGATCCGGGGCCGCGTGCGGTTGCGAGACCGGGAGGGAGAATCGGGAAGTCTTTCTTATAGGAGCGGATGCTTAAGCAACCATCAAGCGGGCTGGAGGGCACGATCTTAGCATGCTCGCGCCGAGGCTGCACGATCTCCCCCGGCAGCCATCAATCAGATCTTCAGCAAAGCGCCCCATAGGTTTCCGGCGGGCCCGACGCCGGGGCCGATCCAGCCGCGGGGGCGGTGAATGGAGGATTTTAAGGCGTTGCGTTTTCTGCTACTGCGTTCGCGCGATCCGCAGCCGATTCCAATATTGGCGCCTGTCGATTTCGTCGGTGGAAGGGAGATGGCTTTGCCGGTGTCGGACAATCGGGGCCGTCGGTCGCGGGCTCGTGGCGATGGACAAGAATAATGGCGCCAATCTCGGTGCTCTTCACCCATTTCGGCGATGATTGGATCCGGGGCAGCGAGACCGTGCTGCTCGATCTGCTCCGGTCGCTGGATCAGAGTCGCATTCGCCCGGTCGTGTGGTGCAACGGCGCCGAGATGGAAGAGGCTGCCCGCGCCGCCGGCTACCCGACCTATCGCAGCGAGTTCCGCCATTTCCTCGATTACAGCTCGCCGCGCTTGAGTCCCGCCTTCTTCGCCGGGCTGGTGAAGCGCTGCCGCGCGCTCTGCCGCGAGCATGATATCCGCGTGCTCCACGCCAACAGCGCCGCCCCGGTTCAATGGCTGGTGCCGGCCGGGTTCGGTGCCAGGCTGCCGGTGCTGGCGCATCTCCACATCGATTATCTGCGCCGCAGCCGCTACGTGCTGCTGCTCCATGCCGCGACGCTCGCGGTCGGCGTGTCGCGCCAGGTCATCGACGGGCTGATCGCGGACGGCATGGCGCCGGAGCGGACCAAGATCATCCATAACGGCATCGACACTTCGCGCCTCGGCGGATCGGCGACGGATCTCAGGGCGGCGCTCGGCATCCCGGCCGATGCCTTCACCGTCATGACGGCCGGATCGCTGATCGAGCGGAAAGGGCACGACCTGCTGATCCGGGCGTTCCAATCCTTGCCGCTGGAGCCGGTGCCGCCCCGCCTGCTGATCCTGGGAGACGGGCCGGAGCGGGAGCGGCTGGCAGCGCTCGCGGCGTCCCTGGGCCTGGAAGATCGCATCCATTTCCTCGGCCACACCAAGGAGGTTGGTGCCGCCTACCGGGCCGCAGACTTGTTCGCGCTGGCCTCGCGCGGCGACTCCTTCGGCCTGGTGCTGGCCGAGGCCGGTCATTTCGAGCTGCCGTCCGTTTCGACCCGCGTCGGCGGCATTCCCGAGGTCGTGATCGATGAGGAGACGGGCCTGCTGGTTCCGCCCGACGATGTGCCGGCCCTGGCCGCGGCGCTAGCCAAGCTGATGGCCGATCCCGCGCGCCGTGAGCAACTCGGCCGGGCCGCGGCGGCGCGGGTCGAGGCGATGTTCACGGTCGAGCGGATGGCGCGCCGGTTCGAAGAGACCTACGCCGCGCTCGCGGCGATCCCGGCGGCCGAGCTCGGGTGGGGCAACGCCGCGCGGATATTGCGCCCTTACGCACAGCTCATCCGGGCGACAGGCAAGCCGCGTCAGGCGCGCTACGCATCGTGACGGGCGGCCGCTCGAACATTGGGGGACCATCGTGGCGCAGGAAAACGCGATGAACCGGCGCCGGCCGACCGTCCTGGTCGTGCTGTCCGGCGGCGGCTTCACCTTCGAAACGAAATGCCTGCTGCGCTCGCTCGGCGAGGATGTCGATTTCATCTATGTCTCGACCCGGTTCGGCGGCCTTCCGGGTGAGGGCGGCCTGCCCGCCGGGGAACGCCATGAGGTGCCGATGTTCCAGACCGTGTCGCAAAGATCCGTCCGGCAGAGCCTCTATGCCTTTCTCGCGACCTTCTTCGTCACGGCCAGGCTCCTGTGGCGGCGCAAGGTGGATCTGGTGGTCGGCGTCGGCTGCAGCCACACCGTGCCGCTCTTCCTGGCCGGCTGCCTGTTCTGGAAAAGACGGGTGTTCATCGAAAGCATCACCCGGGTGAACGATCTCTCCGATACCGGCAAGCTCGTCTATTTCTGCCGGCTCGCCAGCGTCTTTCTGGTGCAATGGCCGACCCTGTCCGCCAAATATCCGCATAGCCGCGTGGGGACGGTGCTGTGATCCTGGTCACGGTCGGCACGACCATGCCGTTCGATGGCCTGCTCCAGGAGGTCGACCGGCTGGCGGGACAGGATTTCTTCGGCGAGCAGGTGCTGTGCCAGACCGGGCAATCGACCTACTGCATGAAGCATTGCGAGCAGTTCATGGCCCGGCCCAGCATCGATGCGCTGATCGCCGAAAGCTCGATGGTCATCTCGCATGGCGGCGCCACCGTCGTTCAGCTGCTGATCGCGCGCAAACCCTTCGTGGCCTTTCCCAATCCGGTCGGCGCCGGCGATCACCAGACCAGCTTCCTCACGCAGGTGGCGGGGATGTCGGATATTTCCTGGAGCCGGAATGTCGGCGACCTGGCCGCCTTGTTCACGGCGCGGCGCATGCAGGGGCCGGCCAATGTCCGGGCCGATTTCCCCAGCGCCGGCGATATCGTCCGCCGCATGCTGTTCCCGGCGTAGATCGGGTTACAGACGCAACGGATTAACCTGGCGGTGAAATCACGCCGTAACGGCATACCATAAATTTCCCGAGGCACTGAATTGGCCCATTGCCCTCGGAGGTCGCGACTTGGCCCATCCCCCCTATCATTGGCTGCTGTCCGGGCTGCTGGTGGCGACTTGCCCGTTCCTGCCGACGCCGGCGCGGGCCCTCGACTTCCAGTGTGTCGATTCGTCGAAATACGAATATATCGATCATCTCTTCAACGGCGACCCTCGGCAGGCCGCCAGCTATCTGGGTATCGACCCCGCCCATGGGCCGCCGGCCGGCGCTTGCCGTGCGGCGGTCGCGACCGGCGGGGTGACCGAGGGCGATGATACCAAGCTGATCGAGCTGATCGCCCAAAATCACGGTTGGCTGGCCGAGCTGTATCTCGCTTCTCCCGGCGGGTCGGTCAATGCCGGACTGCGCCTCGCGGTCATTACCCGCGCCTTCTGGCTGAAGACCATCGTGGCGCCGGGCAAATCCTTTCGCTACCAGCCCGATTTCATGTCGGCGCCGATCGGGCGCAGCGATGCGGCCGATCCCCGAACCGCGCAGTTGCAGGCATTCCAGCATGCCGTTGAGACCGTGCCGGCCACGACGGTGTCCTATGCGGACTGCGCGTCCGCCTGCACCTTCTCGCTTGCGGCCGGCGTCGATCGTCACGGCGTCGCGCGTGTGCACAGGGCAGGGGTCAACGGGTCCTCGATCGAGGCGGTGACGGAGGGTGTGGGCCGCGCGGAAGGTCAAATCATCGCGCTCTATGAGAAGATGGATGTCGGCGACGACTTCGTGCGGGACGCGCGCGACACCGCCAAGCAAACCACGACGCCGACCACGATTTCCCGCTATCCCCGGTTCGTCGAAGATTTCTTCGTCGAAAAGTGCAAAAGCGATGCGGCGCAGCTCGACGACCTCAAGGCGCTTCTTCAATACGCCATCGTCAATAGCGGCGGCCGTACGGCCGATCTAGTGCCGACAACCACGCTGCGCGAAACCCTCGCCAAGGTCGAGACCCGCAGCGAAAACGTCGAGCATTGCGTTGCCGGCTTCCACGAAAGCGAAAGGCTGAAGGCGTTCAACCAGCTGTGCGGCAAGGGCTGCAGTGCTCAGACGCTCGATCCGTTCATTGCCAAGAAGCTGACCGAGTTCAAGGGGGAGTGAGCATGCGACCGCACCGCGCCTATCCGTCGATGCTGGTCGACGCGCTTCGATCGATCTGCCTCGCAGCGGTCGGCGTGCTGGGTCTGACCTGCGCCCCCGATTCAGCGCAGGCGGCAGCCTCGGTGACCTGCGTCGAGGCGTCCCGCTACACGGCGTTGGCGCGCATCACCAATGGCGACCTCGGCAGGATCGCCAAAGGCTTGGGGCGCGCCAACGAGCGGCCGCCGGCGAATGGCTGCCGCGCCGTGCTGTTCTCGGGAACGATCGATGCCGGCAGCGCGCAGGCGCTGCTGAATGCGATCGATCAAAATCGCGGATGGCTGGCCACCGTGTATTTGTCCGCCTCGAACGGTGATCTGACGGAAGAGATCGAATTGGCCCAGCTGCTGCGTGACTTCGCGCTCGAGGTTCGCTTGCTGCAGGCCGATGCGTCCTATGAGCCGGATTTCATGGCGCCGCCGTCTCCGCTCCCGGCTTCGGTGTCGAACGGCTGGTCGGATTCGAAGCGCGAGCTCGACAGTCCGCTCGTCCTCGCCCTGCAGGATTACCGGCAGAACTATCCGCGCCTCATCGCCTCCGGCGGACTGCGTTGTGGGACAGCCTGCTGGACGCTGCTCGCGGGTGGGCTGGATCGCCAACTCATGAACCTTCCCGCCCATGACGCGCATCCGCCCGGCGGTGCTTCAGGCGAGACCGCCGACACGGAGCGGGTTCGAACGGCGGTTCGGGCGCGATACGGGTTCACGGTCACCTTGCGGGCGGCCGGTGCCGGATACGCGACCGAGCCGGCATTTCCTCGAACGGCGGCGCCGGCGGCCCAGAAAATTCAAACGGCCTGCCAAAGCAGGCTCGACTATGCCAACGAGCTTCAGTCGGAACTCGGCAAGGTCGTGGACAATCTCGCCGGCCGCGATTTCCCTTTGAGCCCGCTGGAGCCGGTCGCCATGAAGGTCAGGTCGATCCAGGAGGCGAGCGACGCGGTTCACCGCTGCGCGGTCGCCGCCATGGAACAGGAGCGGGCGAGAGCCTTCGCCGCGCGCTGCAAGGAGAAATGCGACGCCGCTTCACTGCTCGGTCCGCTCTCGAAATCGGCCCAGGAAATCGTGGCTCAGGCTCGGCAATGAAGATCAAGCGGAGGCAGGATCGCCCAGGCATAGCCGCACGAACACGGCGATCTTCTCCTTCCAATCCGAGCTCGCCGCGATGGCGAGGCCGCGCGTGCTGATCGCCTGGCGCAAACCCGTATCCTGCCTGAGCGAGATCATGGCGGCGGCGATCTCGTCGATGGAGGCGCCGTTGACGACCAGCCCGTTCTCGCCATGGCGCACCGCGTCGGTGCTGCCGCCGTCACGGCCAGCGATCACCGGCAGCCCGCAGCTGTTCGCTTCCAGGAAGACCAGGCCGAACCCCTCGGTGTCGCCATTGGGCAGCTCGCGATTGGGCATGACGAACACGTCGCCCAGGCAATAATGATCGACGAGCTCGTGATCGGGGACCTGGTTGGTGAAGATCACCTTGTCCTTGACCCCGGCCTCGGCGGCGATCTCCTGCAGCCTCTGCTGAAACGGGCCGGCACCGACGATCAGGTAGCGGCAATCGGGGTGATCCGGCGCGATCTGGGCGAAGGCGCGGATGGCATTGTCGATCCCCTTCTTTTCCAGAAGCCGGCAGACCGAGACGAAGACGAAGCTGCCGGTGAGCCGGTAGAGCTCGACCAGATCCTGCCGCCGCTGATGGCAGCGGAAGCGCGCCGAGTTCACGCCATTCTCGATGAGCGTGGTCTTGGCGTCCGCCGCGGGCCCGATGAGATCGCGCACCGCCTTGCGGGTGAAACGGCTGACGACGATGATCTGATGCGCGTTCGACAGCACGCTGCGCCGCCGCCGGGCGCCGGGATCGTAAAGATCTTCCGTGGTGATCTCCTCGCCATGGACATAGACGAGCAGGCGCACGCGCGACAGCAGGCGCAGGATCGGCAGCAGCCAGCCGCTGGCCAGGAGCTCGCCGATGCAGACGGCGGTGATCTTCTCCTCGCGGATGAGACGCAGCACGGCCGTCACCAGATGCAGCCGCAGCCAGAGATCGACGGCGAGGAACCACAGCTTGGCGAGCCCGCTCTGATCCTCCGTCCGGATCGTGGTGCGGAGCAGCGGCAGGCGCACGACGCGATACTCGGCGCGCCGATCATGCTCGCGCCAGCCGATGATCGGCAGCCCGTCGATATAATTGATCTTGGGGGCGAGGACGACGATGCGGTCGGCGGCATTGCGGGCGAGATTGTCGTAGACCACGGCGGAGCCGCCGCGCACGGGCGGAAAATTATTGGCGATCAGCAGGATCTTGCCGTCCGTCAAAGCGCCGGCTCCTGCCCGCGAACCGTGGCGAGCGCCGCCGCGCCCGGCGGGTCGCCCGGCGGCAACAGATGGTCCGCAAGATGCTGGAGATCGGTGAAGGTGACGCCGAGGCCGGAGGCGAGATAATCGAGGATCGCCGACAGGCGGTCATAGAAAGCGTGCAGATCGGCGCGCGACTGCACATAGGGACTGCCGCCGATTTCGAGCGACGAGCTATGGAAGCTCAAGGTCAGCACATTCTGTCCGCGTGCCGCGAGCCCGTCCGCCAGCCGGCGCATGGCCGGAAAATCATTGCCTTCCGGCGAGAGGGTGATCCGTTCCGCGCAATGCAGACGAGTGAGGGCGGCGAGGACGAGGTTGGGTGAACTCTTGGGCGAGTTGGCGCTGCGATAGAGCTTGCTGGCCATCGAGCCGCTCCAGCCGACGACGCTGCGGCAGAGCGGCGCCTCCAGGATGTTCCGGCGCTCGCCGAACCAGAAGAGCTGATATTCGAAATCGCTGTAGTCCGGGCCGCCCTCCCGGTCGAAATTGGTGCGCGGCGCGATGCTGGTATCGACGGTGAAGCCGTGCTTTTCCAGCAGCAACGCCGTGTCGGCGCCGAGGCCGTAGCGGCCGCCGCGATAGAGCAGCGGGTCATGGCCGAAGCATTCGATGAATTTCCGCTTCAGCGAGACCAGCTTCCGCTCCTCCAGCCCGGGCTGGAGATTGCCGGCGAAGGAGGTGCGGTGATCGAGATCCTCGCCATAGGGCGGGGTCACCCAGGTGTGAAGCTGGATGCCGAGGACGCAATTTCCGCACTCCTGCTCCCGCCGCAGGATGCGGACCAGGTCCGGGTCTTCGAGGATGGGATAAGTCAGGAGATAGGCGGGCACGACGCCATAGGCGCCGATGATCTCATGCAGGTCGGGGATATTCCGCATGCAGCTCGTGGTGTAGCGGGTGCCGCGGATCGGCGCCTGCCAATCGAAGCTCTCTTCGGCGTCGATCGCCATGGTGCAGACGAGGTGCCCGGGTTTTGGCATCGCGGGGCGAGGAGAGCCGAAAAGGGTATCGTTCATCGTCCGGGGTCGGGCTTTCAAGCGTCGGCGGGTGCACGGGATGCCGTCTCCTTCGACGGCATCCCGATCTTCATTCCAGCTCTGCGATGTCCATCGCGGTCGGGTGGCTAGCGCCAGCTATCGAGCAGCTTCTTCGCCGCATCCCGGTCCGAGAAGGCCGCATTGCTCGCCACCAGCGGCTCCAGCAGCTTCTTGGCATCGTCGCGCTTGCCGGCGGCGTCCATGGCGACGACCAGATGATAGGTGATCTCGGAATTGTCCGCGGCCAGCGCGTGCGCGCGCGTCAGCAGGATGAGGCCGGTATCCTTCTCGCCGCCTTCATATTTCATCCAGCCGAGCGAATCGATGATGTTGGCCGAACGCGGCGCGATCTTGGCGGCGAGCGTGATCAGGGACAGGGCGCGCTGCGGATCCTGCTTCTGCAGCAGCTCGCCCAGATTGTTGAGCGAGACCGCGTCATAGCCATTGTGCTTGAGGATCTGCTCATATTGCGCCATGGCGCCCTTCTCGTCATTGGCCTGGAGCAGCAGCCCGGCATAATTGCGCGAGACGACGAGATCGTCGGGATGGGTCTTGAGCCAGTCGGCCATCCGGGCCTGCGCCTTTTCCGGGTGCTTGGCGCGAACGTCGAGCTCGGCCAGCGCCATCAGCTTGTCGGCATCCGGCCGCTTGGCGAAGCTGTCCTCCAGCAGCTTGGCCGCTTCGTCGTTCCGCTTTGCCGAAACGAGCGTCGCGGCCAGCAGGATGTCGCCGCCGCGCACCGGGTTCAGCGTCTGATATTCGCGGGCGAGCTGGATGGCGCCGTCATTGTCCCCGTCGGCGATCCGGAACCGGATCAGCGCTTCGCGCGCCGCCACGAAATTGGGATCGAGCGTCAGCGCCTGCTGCAGGCTGGCGATGGCGGCGCTCTTGTCGCCCGCTGCCGCCTGCGCGCCAGCCAGCCGGAACTGGGCCGGCGCCGATTGCGGCAGCTTGGCGATCAATTTGCGGAAGGTATTGATCGAGTTGGCCTTGTCGCCCGCGGCGGCCTGGAGCCGGCCGAGCAGATCCAGCGCGCCCGGCAAATCGGGATTGCTCTTGAGCAGATCCTCGACAGTCTTTTGCGCGTCCTGCGGACGCCCCAGGATGATCTGGTAATTGGCGAGCGCCAGCGGCGCCTGGGTGTCGTCGGGGGCGGCGGCGATGGCCTTGCGCAGCAATGCGATCGTCTCGTCCGGCTTGTCGTCGCGCGCCGTCATCTCGGCTTCGGCGAGGAGCGCGCGCACGCTCTTCGGATCGGCTTCGAGGAGCTTGTCCAGCTCCTGGCGCGCTTCCGCGATGTTGCCCTGCTGGCTCAGCGTCTGGGCGAGCGCGAAGCGGGCGGGGGTGAAGGTGCCGTCCTCCTTGATGGCGCTCCGATAGGCCTCGATGGCGCCCGGCAGATCGCCGCGCGCCGCCTTGATCTGGCCCCGGTAGAGCCAGGGCAGGGCCCCCTTCACATCCATCTTGTCGACGACGGCGAGGGCATCGTCATACTTGCTTTCCCGAAGCAGCGTGGCGATCAGCAGGCCCGCCGCCTCCGGACGCTTCGGGTCCTGGTTCATCAGCTCGCGCAGATGCTCGACGCCCTCGTCATCCTTGCCGGATTGGAGCTCGCTCATCGCCATTTCGGTCTTCAGCAACTCGCTGCCGGGGGCGGCCGCCGAGGCACGCTCGAAATAGGTCTCGGCCTTGTCATATTGGTGCAGCCGCATCGAGGCCTGGGCGAGCAGCGCCAGAGCCTGGGGGCTGTTGCCGTCCTTGAGGGGAGCCAGCATATCGAGCGCCGATTGAGGATTGTTCTGCTGCAGGCGGATCGCGGCGAGCATCACGCGCGGCGGCGCCAGGCTCGGCTCGCGCGAGATGAGCCCGCTGAGCAGGCTGCCGGCGCTTTCGAGATTGCCGCTCTGCACCGCGATCATCGCCACGCCGAGCGTGGTCGTCGGCTGGCTCGAGACGAAATCGGGCGGCAGCGCCTGGGCGATGGCCCAGGCTCCCTTCGGATCCTTGGCACGAACCTGGATCAGCGCCTTGAAATAGAGCGCCAACGGCAGCTTGGGCGAGGCGGCGAGCACCGCATTGATGTCTTCGAGCGCCTTCGCGTCGTCCTTGCGGTCGTAATAGACGGCGATGCGGGCGAGCTTGCCGCGGACGCCATGCGCGTCGATCTCGACCGCCTTGTCGGCGAGCTTGAGCTCGGCGTCGTGATCGCCCGCGGCGCGGCGCATCTCGAGCTTGAGCAGGATGGCGCGCAGGTTCGAGGGATCCTGCGCCAGCACTTCGTCGACCAGCTTCTCGCCCTCGGCGCCGTTCTGCTGCCGCGAATCGAGCGTGGCGGCGGCGAGCAGGTTCGCCGTGTCTCTGCGCAGGCCGAGTGCCCGATCCATCGCCGCCTTGGCGTCCTGCGGCTTGCCGGCATGATCGAACGCCTCGGCGCGGCCGCGCAGAATGTCGGGTGCCGAGGGATCGGTCGAGTTGGCGCCCGGATCGGGGAATTCGGTCAAGAGGTCGGCACCGTGCTCCTGGCTCAGCATGGCGGCGAGCAGGCTCGGCAGATAAGCCTTCTTGTCGGCGCCGTCGGCGGCGGCCTGGCGCAGATCGCGCTCGGCTGCATTGCCGTCGCCCATGCGCAGCTCGAGCTGGCCCAGCTTGATGCGGACATCGGTATCGGCGGGCGAGACGCGCGCCGCGTTCTTCAGCTCGATCAGCGCTACCCGCATGTCGCCGCGGTCGAGCGCCTTCTGCGCGTTCTTCAGGAACTCGGCGACGCGGCCCGAATCGGCGCCCACCGGGGCGGTCGCATCGTCGTTGGCGTGAGCCGAGAGCGCCGTCAGCGAGACCGCCAGGCCGAGGGCGGCCGCGAGGCGCCAGCGCCGGGCCGGCGAGGATCGACGGGGGGAGGTGTGCACGCTGTCCATCATGGTTCTTTCCGCATTTCGTGAGATCGGGCGCTCAGACATTATGCAAGCGTCTCAAGTGGTAGAGCTGCGGGCGGCTTACACCCAACAGCTTAGCCGATTTCGAGATATTCCCGCCAGTAACGGCCAGGACCTCTTGCAGCAGCGACTTTTCCAGCCGACCCGTTACAGTTCTTAGATCGTAGCTGCGCTCGGAGGTTTCGACTTGGGCGAGATCGAGATCGACGGCGGTGATGAGCTTGCCTTCGGACATCACCACGGCCCGCTTCATGCGGTTTTCCAGCTCGCGCACATTGCCGGGCCAGGTATGGGCCGACATGGCGGCGATCGCGTCCTCGGCGAAGCCCTGGACGTTGCGGCCATAGGCGCGATTGAAGATGTTGAGGAAATGATGGCCGAGCACGATCGGGTCGCCATGCCGCTCGCGGAGCGGCGGAATGTCGATGCGCACCTCGTCGAGCCGGTAATAGAGATCCTCGCGGAACAGCCCTTCGGCGATGCGCTTGGCGAGCGGCTGGTTGGTGGCCGAGACGACGCGGACATCGACCGAGATCGAGGCGCGGCCGCCGACCCGTTCGAACTTCCGCTCCTGCAGGAAGCGCAGCACCTTGGCCTGCAGCGACATCGGCATGTCGCCGATCTCGTCGAGGAAGAGCGTGCCGCCGTCGGCCTGCTCGAACTTGCCGATCGTCTGCTTGACCGCGCCGGTGAAGGCGCCGCGCTCATGGCCGAACAGCTCGCTCTCCAACAGATTCTCCGGGATCGAGGCGCAATTGATGGCGATGAATTTCGCCGCGCGGCGGTTGGAGGCGTGGTGTACCGCGCGCGCCAGTACCTCCTTGCCCGAGCCGCTTTCGCCCAGCAGCAGGATGCTGACATCGGTCGGCGCCACGCGCTCGATGATCCGCTCGATCTTGAGGATCTGCGGCGAGGCCGAGATGAGCCCGACCATGCCGGTGCTCGCCTGCTGGCGCAGCGCCTGGTTTTCCTCCTCGAGCGCGTGCATGCGGAGCGCGCGGTCGATGATCAGCTTGACCACCTCGATATCGACCGGCTTGCCGAAGAAATCGAAAGCGCCGGCCGCGACCGCCTTCACCGCATTGGCGCGATCGACATTGCCGCTCGCCACGATGATCTTGGTCTGAGGCGCCATGACCAGGATTTCCTTGAGCGTCCTCAAGCCCTCGGTGGCGCCGTTCTCGTCCGGCGGCAGTCCGAGATCGAGGATGACCACCGGGAACGGCTTGCCTGCGGTGAATTGGCGGATCGCCTCCGCCCGCGTCCCGGCGACCGTTACGTTCAACGGCGCCAGCGCCCAGCGCATCTGCCGCTGCAAACCGGCATCGTCCTCGACCAGCAGCAGGCGCTGCGGCACCTCGTCGTCTCGGGCTGTCGTCTCGCTCTCGGTCATTGCGGCACCTGGGCTTCACTGATTTGCGCGGGCGGCAGGATCAGGGTCATGGTCGTGCCCTGACCCGGTGTGCTGTCGACATCGATGCTGCCGCCCAATTGGCGCATGGTCTCCTGCGCCTGATAGGTGCCGATGCCGAAGCCCGACCCCTTGGTCGAATTAAGCGGCTTAAATAGTTGATTACGAATGAATTCCGCGGACATGCCCGGGCCGAAATCCTGAATGCCGACGCGAATCTTGCCGTTCACGCGCGCGGCATGCAGCCGGATCGGCTTCTCCGGTCCCGCCGCCTCGATCGCATTGTCGAACAGATGATCGAGCACCGAGCGGAAGCTCGCCACGTCATGGAGGGCGGAAACGAGCGGGCCGGGCTCGGCGCCGAGCGAGATATCGATCTTGAGTCGCCGCTTCTCCTCGACGAACGCTTCGAGCACGGGCACCAGGTCGCACCGTCCCGGCGGTAACGGCGCCGGCTCGGCCGGCGGACTGTCGCGGTTGCTCAGCTGCGACAGCAGGAGGCGCAATTTGTCGACGGCATTGCGCACGGTCAGGATCAGGTCGCGCTGGAATTCCTCATTGTCGGCGAAGGCCTCGGCGTTCTGGACCAGCAGGCCGAGCTGGCCCGCGACATTCTTCACGTCATGGATGATGAAGGCGAAGCGCTTGTTGAACTCGCTCAACTGCCGCGCCGCGGCCAGGTTTCGCGCCATCTCCTCCTGCACCAGATAGGCGCCGAGTTGCAGCGAGATGAGCTCGATCAGATTGCCGTCCTCCCAATCGAGCCGATGCTCGACCCGGGGGCGATGGAGGGCGATCAGCCCGATCGCGGTCTGGCGATAGCGCAGCGGCACGATCAGCCAGGTATCGGGAAAACGTTCGAGCCAGACGCGCTCGGCCTCGCCGCGCTGGCCGCGGGCGGTGAGGTCCAGATAGACACGTTCCGGTTCCATCAACGGCACCACCGACGGGTCGGCGGCGGCGAGGATCGGCAGCTCGTAGTGAAAGGCCCATTTCGAGGCCGGGGCGAACTCCTGCCGGTCCTCGCGGAAAAGCCAGAGCGCGCCGCCGGGACTGTCGAGCAGGTCGGCCAGCGTGCGGATGACGCGCATCTCCAGATTGCCGGCCTCGATCGCCGAGATCGATTTGATGAAGCGCGACCATTCGAGCCGGTAGTCGTATTTGTAGCTGAAGAAATTCTCGTCGATGAAGCGCCGCACCGCCGAGCGCACGCTGTGCGAGGCGAGGCCGACGACGGTGCCGATCGCCAGGCTGAAACCCACGATCACGGCGAGGATGGTGCCGGCGCTGCCGCCATAGTGCCGGACATAGAGGGCCGCGACGGCGGCCCCCTGCAGCAGGATGCCGGCCCCGATCAGCGTCGTGGTGTAGAAGACGATGTTGCGCGAGGTGTGGACGCGCAGCTGCAGCTTCGGATTGCGCACGGCGGCCAGGACGAAGAGGGGCAGGGCGATCAGCACGATGATCGGCCGGGTCGCGAGCACGTCGCTGTCGACCTCGCGGCCGAACAGCTCCAGCAGCCGCAGGGCAAGCTCGAAGGCGAAGATGCCGAACAGGCCGATGCCCAGGAACTTGAGCGACCAGGAACTGTCGCGGTCGCTGTTGCGCAGCAGATTCTCGACCAGGATCAGTCCCAATATCGCCGAGGCAATCCGCGTGACCGTGCCCGAGATGGTGAGGCCGAAGGCCGGTATCGACGGCAGCAGCGCCAGCGCGAAGCCGGCATCGAGCAGCAATATCGCGGCACAGGACAGCATCAGGCCGACAAGCGCATAGCGGCTCGGCGCCGCGGATTGCAGCAGCACCAGCACGACGGCATACCAGCTCGCATCCCGAACCGTCTCGGCCAGCTTCGGCAGCCAGGGCAGATTGACCCAGAAGCCCGCGGCGACGGCGCCGGCCCAGAGCGCGGTCATGACGACCGCGCCGAGCAAGAAGCGCGCATGCCCCGACCGCTCGCTTCGCGCGGCCAGCAGGCCGGCGAAAACCAGATAGGCGAAGCAGGCCAGGATATGAGTGTAATAGGCCGTTACGCTATGGCTGGGCATCGAGTAGTTATTTCTTACAATTTGCTGCTTCTATTGATCCTGTTCGAATATAGCTCAACGGTATTTCCGAATGCAAGCCGGGCTGTCTGCTCGGATCGCCGGGCGAGGGTGCCGTTAATTTTATCTAAATTCGTTCTAGACTGAAGAAAAAATAGCCCGGCCTGCTGTACTTGCGGGCGGGTATTTCCATCGTCCGGATCGGGGTGAAGCGCGCTTAACAACCGCGCCGGGATTTTCCGACCGCTTCAGGGGCGCCGTCGTTCCAGAATCGCGCGGAACAACGCGAGCTGGCCTTCGGTCGTGGGGCGCCAGTCGAAACCTTCGGCATAGAGTCGGGTAGCCTGCCGGTCCGGCAGGTCGGCGAAGAGAGCTACCACGCCGGCCCGCACGCCCTCCGGGCTCAGTTCCGGCATCAACCGGCCGGCGGCGGGTGCGGCCACGACTTCCGGCGTGCCCCATACCGACGAGGCGACGACCGGCGTGCCGCACGCCATCGCTTCGAGCAGGACATTGGCCCAGCCTTCGCGGCTCGATGCCAGGATCAGCGCATCGGCGGCGCTATAGAGCTCGGGGAGCTCCGTCTGGTCGAGGTTGCCGAGAAAACGCACGCGGTCGGCGACCCCGCGTTCCGCCGCCAATTGCTGCAGCCGGCCGAGCTCGGGCCCGGCACCGGCGATGACGAGATCCGTATCGGGAAGATCGGAGAGGGCGGCGATGATGTGATGATGGCCCTTGCGCTCGATGAGATGGCCGACCGAGGCGAGGGTCCGGCGGGTCAAGCCGTGCTTGGCCCGCGCGGCTTCTCTTTCATAAGGACGAAACCGCTCCAGATCGACGCCGTTGCGCAGAACCGTGATCCGTTCGGACGCGATGCCCAGCTCGATCAATGGTTCGGCCAGGGCCGCGCAGACGGTGATGAGGCCGTCGGCGCGCTCGGCCGCCTGCCGGATCAGATGACGTGGCCAGCGATAGCGCGGGATCAGCGTCAGATCCGTTCCCCGCGCGGTAACGACGTAAGGCAGATTGAATTCCCGGGCGAGCCAGCTCGCGGCCACGCCGTCGGGATAGAAGTAATGCGCATCGATGAGATCGACCCGGTGCCCGGCGGCGAGCAGCCGGCGAAGGCGCCCGCGCATCGCCCGATAGAGCGTGAAGGGCGTCACGTTCATGCCGATCTTGGGCAGGATGACATAGCGCGGATGCTCGATCGGGAGCCCGTCGCGAACCAGGCTGTCAGGCACGGTATTGAGCGGGCCGAAGCCGGGATAGCCGATGATCGGCGGCAGCCACGGCACGGGCGCCACCACATGCGGCGTCACCATGCCCGTTGCCATGAGCTTGCGCAGCCTGGTCTCGACGAAAATGCCGTGCGTGCGCTGCACCGGATTGGGGAACAGCGTCGTCACGGTCAGGAGCGAGATCGGTCGGCTGGCACCGTCAGTCAGCATGGAACCCGGATGAATGGAGAGCGCGGCGAACGGTTTACGCCGGATCGGTCTCTAAGTTACTAAGACAGAGCGAGATTCCTCTACCATCCGGCCCGCGCCGGGGCAATCGCGGCGGCCAAAGAAAAACCCCCAGGATTTGCATCCTGGGGGTCGACGCCGATCGCCTTGGCGATCTTGTTTACTGCATGATCACCCAGCTTGAGTTCACCGCACTCGCCGCGACACCCATGAGCGTCACGGTGTTGTTCGGGCTGAGCGTCAGCACCGCGTTACCGGCGGCATTCGTCGTCACCTTCTGGGTCAGCGGAACCAGAGCGTTAGCCTGCGACGAGTTCTTGACCACCAACTTGTTGAGGCCCGGGGTGAAGTCCATGACGATCGCCTGGCCGGCGGTCGAGGCGTTGATGACCGCGGTCGAGCCGGCCGAGCCCTCACCGGCGCCGCCGACGATGTAAGTGGTGCCCGACCCGACATTCATGGTCGTCTGCCCGGTGCCGGCGTACATGATGGTGACGCCGCTGCCGCCATTGAGGACGTTGGTGCCGGCGCCGCCGGCGAGCAGGCCATGGGCGCCGGTCACGGTGACCGTGCCGCCACTGTCCGGCACGAGTTGGATGTCGGCGGTCCGCAGATGATAGCCGTCCGGCAGGATCGGCGTGACGTGCCAGCTCGGATCGGAGACGTAGCCGGTGTTCTGAAGCAGGGTCGGCGTGTTGGCGACGAGGAAGGCATAGGCCCAGAGCGCGGTCGGCGAGCCGGTCGCGGAGAACGCCTCGGCGGAGGACATGGTCGAGTTGGCCGGGTAGCAGAAGGTGCAATCCGGGAAGTTCGCCAGAACGGTCGGGGTCGGCTGGCCGCCGAAATTCGCGCCGTAGAATTGCGACCAACTATTCTGCACGAGCGTGCCGCTGCCGTCGGTGCCGGCGATGGTGAGCCAGTAGCCGGGGCCGTTCAGCGGATTGTAGCCGGCCGAGCCGTTCGTGTAGATGCCGGAGTTGAACTTGTCGAGCCACGCCTCGACTGTCGTGGCGCCTGGGACGCCCCGGCGGCCCATCAGGTCCATCATCATGGCGACGAAGTCGTTCTGCCACGGGGCCACCAGGCCCGGATGGAGCTCGTCGGGCAGATAGCCGTCGATCTTGCCTTCCGAGCCGGCGGCGTCGATCGGCGTGATGGTGGCTTGGATGTTGCTGATGTTGTTGGCGACCTTGTTGTTGAAGGTGGCCTTGAGGGGGTCGCTGTCGGGGGCGATCCAGCCGGCATTGCTGACGTCGCGCAGGTTCCAGGCGACGCCGCGCATCTGGCTCGCCGGGTAGAACAGGCCCTGGGCGTTGAGGCGGTAGCCGGGGTTCATCGAGAGCAGCAGGAACGAGGCCTGGTATTCCATCTCGTCGAGATAGTACTGGTCGCCGGTGGTCAGGTAGGGAACGAAGGCGAGGTCCGGCTCATGGGCCTGATCGAGCTCCCAGCCGCCCTGGGTCGTGGCGGCGGAGTAATCGAAGGTCGAGCCGAGCATGTCCTGGGCGGTCGTCTGGCCCAGGGTCTCGCGGGCGTCGATCCAGGTGGTGGGGTGCTGGTCGAGGGAGATCGCGGCGTTCGTGGCGCCGTCGCGCAGATGCCACGGCACGCTGCCGGCATCATCGGCCTGGGCGAGCATGACGTTGCGGGCGCCTTGATCCTGGCTGACCAGGTAGTTGGACGACCAGGTCGAGGTCGGGCCGATATCCGGGCGACCGCCGGTGGTTTCCATCCAGGGCGTGATCAGCGAGGACTGCATCGGGCCGGACTGGGCCGACGCCAGGGCCGAATTGAAGGTGGCGATGCTGCTGACGGCAAGGCCGAGGGAGAAGTCGAACTCCGGCACGGCACCGGCGCGCGCCATATATTCCGGGTCGAACGCGACGTTCAGGTTCGACTGGCTGGTGCCGGTCCACAACGGCTTGTGCCAGTTCGAATAGGGGTAGTGGGTAAGATTGGAGAGCTGGTACAGCGCCTTGCCCTTGTTGCTGACCGCGACATCGTAGACGAAGCTCTGCGCCGCCGTGAACGCCTGATCGTTCGCGACGATCATGTCAGTCTTGATCTGGCCGTCCGAGGCGACGCGAATATCGAAAGTCGCGGTCATCTGGGCATTGAGCGGCGTCGAGATCCGGATTTCCTTGACCAGGCTGTTGTTCAGCCAGACCTTCGCGGTGCCGGCGCTGATCGCCTTGGTCGCCAGGCTCGCGACATCGATCACCTTGGTCGTGGTCGACGAGCCGTTATGGAAGGTGAAGACGGCTGTCGGCGCCCAGCCCGGACGGACGATATCCGTCACCTTGATACCGGCCGAAGCGGCGGCGGCCTTGCCGACCGAGAAATTGATCGTGGTCTGCGCGCCCTTGGGCACGGCCGGAGCGGTCAGCGAGATGACCGCATGGCGGACCGAGCCGTCCGGATGGGTCGCCTTGACGGTCATGGCGAGCGGCACGGCGGTTCCGGCCGCGGTGGCGGCGGTCAGGCCCGAGCCCGCCGGAACGGCGCCGGCCGGAAATACATGGCCGAACGTGACGACCCGGGACGGCTCGTTCGCCGTCATATTGTTCTGCAGGGTGATCGAGACGATGCCCTTGGTCGACGGCGAGAGGATCGACGGAGCATAGGTGACGCCGTTGACGGTCTGGGCGAAAGCAGCCGACGGCGCCGAGACGGCGGTCAGCGCGGCCAAGGTGAACAAGCTGGCCGTCGAAAGAAATCTGATCATATTGCGCGGGTGCTCCGGGGCTTTCGTGACCTGGGAAAAGGAAGAAATTTTATTGAAATTCAGCATTATTGATTCCCGTTCGTGGGTGTTCGAAAGAAACGACGATTTTATAGAATGTTTATTCAGTCTAAAGATAAGTGCCGTGTGATCTGTGCGGATTATGTACTTTTGCCCAGTAAACAAATCAATAAGGGATAGGCCGCATGACCAATAGATTGGGTGTCGATTTTATGTCGCCGGTATGGATAAAGTCGTTCGAGAAATACTAGATAAAGATAATATTTTTTGGACAAATTTTATCAATACTCACTCGGGTCCGAGTGGTTGTATAAGTGTTTAGGTTTTATTAATATTCCTAGAGGCGTCGTCTATAGACCGCACGGATGCATTTATCTTGTAAAACTCGATGGGTGGGAGAGGCATCGTTATGAGTTTTCTGGGCCGTCCTCGGCTTCTGTTCGGACTATCGCGCGGCGATTGCCGGCGAAGAGAAGCGGGCGATCTGAGGGAACGGGCACAATCAGAGAGAGCTATTACATTCGTTTGTCATACATCGCTTCTATGGTCCCGTGCGGTTTTGGAAGTCTTCCCCACATCTGCCGCACGCTATCGGTGCCGACGGCAGCGTGTTCGCCGATCGGAGATGCGGAGCGATGTCGTTCGTACGCCTTGCTGAGCTTGCCGCTGCCTCGGGCGGCATCCTGTTCCTGATGCCGTTCATGCTGCTTGCTGCGCTCACCGTGAGCTTCGAGCGGATCTGGTACTTGGGACGGATGCTGGCGCGCAGTCGGAGGGTGACGGCGCGACTGGCGCCGCTCGCGATCCTCGACCGGCAGATCTTGCGGGCGGAGATCGAGCGGCTCCACGGCGGCCCGGTGGCGCGGCTTCTGGGCGTAGCGCTGGAGGCGGCGGGCGACCGGACCCTGCTCGCCACACGCTGCGAAGAGGCGATCATGCTGGAGGTGCCGGCCATAGACCGGTCTCTCTGGGTGCTCGACACCATCATCACGCTGGCGCCGCTGCTCGGCCTGCTGGGCACCATCGTCGGCATGTTCAACGCCTTCCAGGTCCTGGGCAAGCCGGGCTCGGCGCCGACCGAGGTGACGGGCGGCGTGGCCGAGGCGCTGATCGCGACGGCGGCGGGGCTGCTGATCGCCATCGTCGGCATCGCCTTCTTCAATGGGTTGCAGACCCGGGTACGGCTCCAGGTCCATGAGCTCGAGACCTTGAAGACGATGCTGCTCAACCGTCCTGTCGCGGAGGAGGACGCGGAAGCTGCGGCGGATGCGCCGCTGATCCATCTCGTCGGCGCCGCGGTGGAGTAGCGGCGATGCGGTATTTCGACCAGCCGCGCAAGGCACGTATCGAGATCGTGCCGATGATCGACATCATGTTCTTCCTGCTGGTCTTCTTCGTGATGATCACGCTGCGCATGATCCCGGCGACCGGCATCGCCAGCCAGCTCCCCAGCAGCGGCACGGCCGAGCAGATGCCGCGTCCGGACGTCATCGTGACGCTCAAGGAGGATGGCAGCGTGCTCATGGACGACCGGGCGGTCTTGCTGGAGGATTTGACCCGGCAGCTCGCGGCGGGCGACGTCGCCAAGACTTCCGTTACGATCGCCGGCGCGGCTGCGGCCTCGGTGCAGCAGCTCATGGCGGTGATCGATGCCTGCCGTCGCGCGGGCGTGACGCAGATCGGCCTCGCGGCCAACACGGCGGAGCCGTGACGGCGCCCGGCCGATGAGCACGGCGTCTCCTCCGGCCGGCTCGTCATTCGTTCCGGTCGTGCCGCGCCGGCGCATTTGGGTGCCGATGCTGGCGGCGTTCGCGGTCGAGGCGCTGATCGCGGCCGCGATCCTGCTGTGGCTGGCGCAGCGTCCTCCGCTGCCGGCCGCCAGTCCGCAATTCGGCCCGATCCGGCTCGACCTCACCAAGCTGCCAACGCTCGAACCGGCGGCGACCGCACCGCCTTCGTCCGCCGCCGCCTCGGAGGCGGCGCCGGCCAAGCCCGTTCCGGAAGCGGTCAAGCCCGTACCAGAAACGGCAAAGCCCGCGCCGGAGCAACCGATGCGGGAGTTCACGCCGGCGGCGAGGCCCGACCACCGGCCGCCGCCGCCGCACGCCGCGCCGAAGCCGCCGCCCTTGCCGTTGCCCGACTTATCGCTGCTGCCGGCCGAGGAAGCCGCGGCCGCCGGCCCGCTGCGGCCGGCGCCGCCCAAGGGGAACGGCCAGGCTATCGATGTCAGCGAGTTCATGCGTCAGGTGGATGAGACGCTCCACAAAGCGGCTCACGACATGAACGTGCTCCGCGGCATCAAGCTCACCGGGCGGGTGGTACTCGCCGTGCATTACCGCGACCGCAGGGCGTGGGACCCGAAGATCCTGAAATCGAGCGGCTTTCCCATCCTGGACAAGGCCGTCGCCGATGCGGTGGCGCTGGCGGTGTGGCCGCCCCCGCCGCCAGGGCTCGAAGGCCGTGAGATAATCATCCCGATCACCGGCTGGTTCTGGTGACCGGTCCGTTGCCGCCGCCGCGTGCGGCCGGAATGCAGGCGGCGGGCCCTTTGTCCCGGGACGCTGGCGTGCTACATCTCCGCCGGTTCGGCAGCGGCCGAAAGTAAAATTTAACGGCTCCGCGTAGTATATCTCCGGGGATCGCGTTCGAAGATGGACGATCCTTTCGAGGCGGCGGCGAGTGTTTTCGATCAGAGCTTGCGATGTAGTCATGGGAACTGTAACGGCGGCGATTTCATCTCGTATTGCCGCAGAGGATTCTCGGCCTTCAGAATGCCGTGGCCGTGCAAGCCGGCGCTGATCGAGTGCCGCATCTGCTCCATGTCTTTTCGACCTTCGCGGTCGGGGGACAGCAGATGCGCTTCGTCACGCTGGCGAACGGGCTCGGGGCGAGATTCCGCCATACCGTGCTCGCCATGGATGGCGATCTCGGGGCCGCCGCCCATCTGGATCCGGCGATCGACTGCCGTTTCGCCGAGATGCCCGTGGTCAAGTCGGGCGGGATCAGCCTCGCCAACCTGCGCGCCGCGCGTCGGCTTCTGTGGCGCGAGCGGCCGGATCTGCTCCTGACCTACAATTGGGGCACGGTTGAATGGGGGATCGCCAACCGGCTGTGGCCGCTCGTGCCGCAGATCCATTTCGAGGATGGTTTCGGCCCCGACGAATCGCCGGTGCGGCAGAATCCGCGGCGGGCTCTGACGCGCCGGCTGCTGTTCTACGGCTATGGCCGCATCATCGTGCCGTCGCGCACCTTGTTCGAGGTGGCGACCGGGAAATGGCATGTCGATGCCAAGCGCGTCACCTACCTGCCGAACGGCATCGATTGCGGGCGCTTTGCCGTGCCGCCCGATGACGAGATGGTGGCGGCCCTCGGCATCGATCCGGCGGCTCTCGTCGTCGGCACGGTCGCAGCGCTCAGGCGCGAGAAGAATCTCGGCCGGCTGCTGCGTGTCTTCGCGGCCCTGCCCGAGCGGTCGGCGCGCCTGGTCATCGTCGGCGACGGTGCCGAGCGGGCGCCGATGGCGGCCGAAGCGACCCGGATGGGCATCGCCGACCGCGTCATCTTCACAGGCGCCATGACCCGTCCGGAAAAGCTGATCGGCCGGTTCGATATATTTGCGCTCACCTCGGATACGGAGCAGATGCCGATCTCCATGCTGGAGGCGATGGCGGCGTCCCGTGCCGTGGTGGCGACGGATGTGGGCGATGTGCGCGCCATCCTGGCGGCTCCCAATCAGGACTATGTCGTCGATTGCGCCGACGAGGCCGGCTTCACCGCCAAGCTCGCCGAGCTGCTCGATGCCCCTGCCAGCCGGGCGGCGCTGGGCGAAGCGAATCGCGCCCACGTTGCCGGAAAATACGCGCTCGAGACGATGGTCGGCCGCTACGAGGAATTGTTTCGGGCGACGATCTCAGGCCATGATTGATACCGACACAATATTGTTCTAGCGTCGATCGCGGGGGAAATGGCCTCACCTAGAGGTGAGAAGGCAAAGGCGTCGCCCCGGTCTCGAAACGGGATGAATGTTACTGCGGGCGGAAGGGGGAAAGCTCGATGGGGACATATCGTCGGTTGTTGACGTCACAAGCCCATGGGCTGATGTTGGCTGGCAGTCTTGCTCTTGCCGTGGAGGGCTGCGCCTCGGGCGGCAACATGTTCTCCGGCGGCCCCGACCCGTCCGACAGTTGCGGGCGTGAGCACGTGGCTTTCGCCGAATCCAAATCATTCTATCTCCAGGAGGCGGCCCAGGGCGCGCTGCTCGGCGCGCTCGCCGGTGCCGCACTCGGAGCGGCCGGGGCTGCCGCGACCGGCGGCAATGCCGGCAAGGGCGCCTTGATCGGCGGCGGCGTCGGGCTGGTGGCCGGTGGTGCAGCCGGATACTTCAATGCCCGTGCCAAGGAGAATGCGGATCGTTCGGCCCTGGCCGGCTCGATCTCGAGCGACATCACCAAGGCGGCGGGCGAGATCGACCGCACCAGCACGACCTTCGCCGCCGTCCGGCAATGCCGTTTCGCCGCCTCCGACCGGATCAAGGCAGCCTATAAGGCCGGCGCGCTGTCGCGCGAGCAGGCCGCGACGCAGCTGGGCGATCAGAAGCGCCGGCTCGACGACGAGATCGCGCTCGCCCGCCAGTTCGGCAGCAAGATGGCCGAGCAGGATCAATCCTTCCGCTTCGCCTCCGACCAGCTGGTCAAGGACGATCCCCAGGCGCAGCAATATATGGCGGCGCGCCAGGCGCAGATCGCCAGCGCCGGCGGCGAGGATTACGTCGCGACCGCGGCGGTCAATGTGCGGGCATCGCCGAGCGCCGGCGGCCCCAAGGTCGGTGCTCTTTACAAAGGGCAGCATGTCCAGCTTTCGGACGAGCCGGCACCGGGCGATTGGCGCAAGGTCGCGCTCGATGACGGCACGACCGGCTACGTCTCCATGCAGTATCTGACGAGCGCGGCCAATGCCGCCGCAGCCCCCGCGACGCCGGCACCGCGGCCGCCGGTCAATACCGCCAACCGCAATGTGCAGGTCGCGGTCGGCGCGACCGAGACGATCCCGGAAAAGCGCGTCGCCTACGATCATGCCGTCGACGATGCGGCCAATCAGAGCAATCTCGCCTTCAATCTGGATACCAGCCCGACCACTTAACCAAGACGGGTCCGCCGTCATGCCGTGCCTGTTCAGACGGTTCCTGCTGTTGTCGCTGCTGACGGCGTGGTGCGGCGTGGCCATGGCAGAGGACAATCCGGCCGCCATGCCCGTGCTGCGGATCGAGACCGGCATGCACAACGCCATCATCAACCGCATCGCGGTCGCCGATGACGGCCGGCAGCTCATTACCGTCTCCGACGACAAGACCGCGCGCTCCTGGTCGCTCGGCGACGGTTCGCCCGAAAGCGTGTGGCGCACGCCGATCGGTCCGGGCGATGTCGGCGCCCTCTATGCCGTGGCCGCGACCGGCGACATCGTCGCGGTCGGCGGCCGGACCGGCGAGGGCAAGGCGGCGCTCTACATCCTCGATCGGAAGAGCGCGCATATGCGCGGCTCGATCGGCGGCTTCGCCGAGGCGATCTCGGCGCTCGCCTTCTCGGCGGACGGGCGGTTCCTGGCCGTCGGGCTGCAGGGCTCGGCAGGAATCGTGCTGGTCGATTTCACCGCGCAGAAGATCGTGGCGCAGGACCATAAATATGGCGGCACGGTCAATTGGCTCGCTTTCGGGCCGGACGGCTCGCTCGCCGCGACCTCGGACGACGGCAAGATCCGGCTCTATGGTCCCAATCTGGCCGAGCCGGCGCTCGCAGGCCTCTCCGACGACCGGCCTTGGGGGGCCGCTTTCTCGCCGGACGGCAAGCGGCTCGCAATCGGCCGGGCGGGGGCCGCGCATGTGGCGCTGTTCGCGACGGCGGGGCTGAAGCTGGTCCAGACGCTCGACGGCGCGCCCGGTCGCGGCGGGGCGCTCTCGGTCGTCGCCTGGCGTCCCGACGGCACAGCGCTGGCGGCGGCCGGCAGCTACAAGGACGGCGAGGGGCATCGGCTCATCCGGTTCTGGCGGACCGATGCCGCCGTGACCGCCGATCGCGACCTGCCGGCGGCGCAGGACACGGTGACGGATCTCGCCCTCTTGCCCGACGGCGGCACGCTCTATGCGAGCGCCGAGCCGTCCTTTGGCGTCATCGGCCCGGATGGCGGCGAGCGCATCCATCGCGGCGCCGACCATGTCGATTTCCGCGACGCGTGGCAGGACGGGTTCCGCGTGTCGCGCGACGGCGCCATGGTCGAATTCCCGCCGCAGCCGGGCAGCAAGAGCCGGCTCCGGTTCGATCTCGTCGAAGGTACCCTCGATGTCCCGACCGCGCAGCGCCCCGATCTGAAGCTGGCGCTGCCGAGCGACGACAGGCTGAAGCTCGTCGATTGGCGCAACGGCACCGCGCCCAAGCTCAATGGCCGCGCCATCCCGCTGCAGGCGAACGAGCATGTCCGCTCCGCGGCGATCTTGCCCGGCGATGCCGGCGTGGCGCTCGGCAGCGATTTCTTCCTGCGGCTCGAACGCGCCCAGGGCGAGGCCTGGCAGCGGGTTCTGCCCGCGCCGGCCTGGAGCGTCAATGTCAGCGGCGACGGCAAATATGTGCTGGCGGCGCTGGGCGACGGCACGATCCGCTGGTATGCCGCGGCGGACGGGCGCGAGGTGATGAACCTCTTCGTCGATCGCCAGGACCGGCGCTGGGTCGTCTGGGTGCCTGACGGCTATTTCGATCACAGCCGCGACGCCAATGGCGCTTCCGGCGAGACGCTGGTGGGCTATCACATCGACAACGGACCGGGGAAAGCCGGCGATTTCGTCGCGATCGGCCAGCTCTACAGCCGGTTCTATCGTCGCGACCTGGTGCTGGCGCGCTTCCGCGGCGACGGCGTCGCGACGGTCGGGACCGAGCGCGGCGGTGCTGCCCAGACGGTGCTGAAGACCGGCCTGCCGCCGAAGCTGACGCTGCTCGAAGCGTGCATCCGCGCTGCCGGCGCCGCCTCGTGCCAGGCCGAGGGCGCGGCCAAGCCGGATGCGGGCAATCCCCGGCGCCTGACCGCCGCCGGGGGTGGTGCCGAATTCTTCGCGCGCTATCAGGTCGAGGATCAGGGCGGCGGGCTCGGCCGCGTGACGCTCCGGCGCAACGGCGCCATGATCGACGGCAAGCGCTCGGTCGAAAGCGAGGATTCCAAGGCGCGGCGGGAGAGCGTCATACTGGCGCTCGGTGCCAAGGGCGGCGAGTTCCGCTTCGCCACCAGCTCCGCCAACGGCGCCATTCAATCGAACCCGGCCGACGACATCATGATCCAGGCGACCCCATCGGCCACCGCAGATGCCGGCCATGGCAGCATACCCGCCGAGCCCGCGAGCGATGCCGAGCTCTACATCGTGGCCGTCGGCGTCAGCAATTATCAGCAGGCGGAATTCCGCCTCGCCAATGCCGCCAACGACGCCAAGGCGGTGGGCGAGATGCTGCAGCGGCCGAGCCCGCCGGTCTATGCCCGCGCCAACGCCAAGCTACTGCTCGACAATGACGCGACGGCCGCCAATATCGAGGCGGCCCTGCAATCGGTGGCGGAGCGTGCCCGCCCGCAGGACATCATCGTCATCTATTTCTCGGGCCATGGCGAGGCGATCGATGGGCAATATTACTTTGCCCCGGTCGATTTCGCGGTCCGCCACCAGGATCTGCTCGCCGAGGCTCGCAACGGCACGGAGGAGCATGAGCGCGAGATCGTCGCGAGCCTGTTCCGCGAGGACGGGTTCGGCGAGGCGCAGCTCTTGCCGCTCCTGGAAAAGATGCAGGGCAACCTGCTGCTGGTGCTCGACACCTGCTATTCGGCGGCGCTCGCGACCAGCGACGCGGTCGAGCAGAAGGCCCGCAACGAGACCGTCGCCAAGAGCGTCGGGCACGAGATCGGACGTTTCATCCTCGCGGGCGCGCGCAGCGAGGCGCTCGATTCGAGCGGCGCCAGCGGCAGCACGCACGGGTTGTTCACGACATATCTGCTGAAGGGGCTGGGCGGCGAGGCCGATATGGACCATGCCGGCAAGATCAATGTCGCCGAGCTGCTGCTCTTCACCAAATCCCACGTCCGCGACGCCAGCCGGAAGCTCAATCTGGAGCAGGATCCGTTCTATTATTTCAGCGGCAGCAATTTCTTCGATGTCCGGGCCGTCAGCGATCAGTAGGCTCGCCCTGAGCGCGAAAGAGCTTCCCAACGCCCTATTTCATGGTAGATCTGGAGGCAGTGGTCGCACGCTAGGCGCGTGGCCGGGGGATGGCAATTTTAACGGAGAGGTCGATGTCTCCTTTCAAGGCGGCCTATGGCCTCCTTCTGGTTCTGGCCGCGCTTTCTCAGTCGGCCTATGCTGAAGAAGCCTGCAGCTTGAAGAAGCTGGGCACGATGCAGGCCCAGATCACTCCCGACAATCAGCTCGTGGTTCAAACCAAGATTCACGGCATGGCCGTGCCGCTGCTGCTGGATACGGGGGCGGTTTGGAACGGCATCAGCCGCGCCATGGCGCAACGGCTCGGGCTGCAGTTCCTGAACGCGAATGCCTTCATGCGTCCGATCGGCGGCGAGGTGCTCACCGAACGGGTCGAGATCGGCGAGATCGAGCTCGGCAACGTCAAGAGCAGCACGCTCAATTTCTATGGCTTGCACAAAGGGGGCGACGGAACGGACGGCAAAGCGGCGGGCGTGCTGGCCGGCGCCAACCAGCTCATGGATCTGGAGATCGATCCGGCAGGAAATGTCGTCAATTTCTTCGACCAGGACCATTGCACGGGCAAGACCGTCTACTGGTCGGGGGACTACGGTGTGTTGCCCGTGCACAAGGACAAAGACACCAATTGGATGACCGTCGACGTGGAGCTGGATGGCCAGAAGCTGAAAGCCATGATCGATACCGGTGCCAGCTGGTCCCTGCTGCCTTCCGGCATTGCCCTCGATCGGTTCGGCTTGAGCGATTCGTCCCCGGACATGGTGCCGACCGAGGGCGTCACCATTGATTCCCAGCCGCAGGCGGCAAGCGCTCACACCTTCCAGAGCCTGAAGATCGGCGACATCGTCATCCACAATCCGCGCATCATGGTGGCGACGCTGCGTCATGATACGGACATGGCCGGCTCGTCCCACATGAATCGGCAGGCGCTCTACATGCCCGACTTGCTGATCGGCATGAACATCCTGAAGAATTTCCACATGTTCATCGCCTATCGCGAGGACGCGATCTATTACACCGGCGTCAATGCCGGGCGGGTCGCCAAACAGTGAGCTGAAATGAAATCGGCCGGATCCTCAGGGGGAAAGAGGATCCGGCCGCTTCATAGGCCGGGCGGGACCGGGGGAAGGGTCCGGCGCCGGCCGTTTGCCGCTCGCATCGTTTCGATGCGGCGGCGAAACTTGAAATTTATACCGCGAGCGACGGCGAGCGCGCGCCGTATGGCGCGAAAGCCTCAGGGTCGCGGAGGCGACCCGCGCGGCGCTTGAGCGACCGTCTGAGTTCGGACATGTCCGAACTCAGACGAATAGCCTTAGTGCTTGGCCGCCTGGCGAACCGTGTCCTTGGCCTTGCCGACCCCTTCACGGATCTTGCCTTCGGCCTTGTCGATGGCGCCGCTGGTCTCGAGCTTCTTGTTGCCCGTAACCTTGCCGGCGGCTTCCTTGACGCTGCCCTTGGCCTGCTGGGCCGCGCCGACGACGCGCTGCTTATCCATCTTTCGTCTCCTCGTGAAGAGTGCGTTCAGATGAATCAACAGCTCGACCGGCGAAAAGTTCGACCTTGCTAAATCAGGTGGCTTAGCACTTACCTGGGGCCTCAATCGGTGGACGCCCACCTCCGGCGGGCTTGGCTTTCGCGCCATGCGGCGCGCGCTCGCCATCGCTCTAATACCAAATCCCGATGCCGGGATTTGGTATTAGAGCCTGATGACATTAAGTCGAAGCGACTTAATGTCATCAGGCTCTAAACATATGATTAGACAGCGATTCAGACTTTAGGTCGACTCGACCTAAAGTCATCGCGGTCTAGGGCCTGTTGAGATTCATCGTGAGTTAATGACAGCGGCGGCGAGATGGATGATGGCGGAGAAGCTCAGGTCTGTTTTGTCGCTTCGCATGGCGATGCGTTTGAACTCTTTGAGTTTGCAGAAG